>Ga0302311_10000378_pt1 | contig 56413 bp, 47 predicted proteins | sample III_Palsa_N1_3_FD_200449 | JGI IMG/M metagenome (GOLD analysis project Ga0302311, IMG submission 200449) | Peat permafrost microbial communities from Stordalen Mire near Abisko, Sweden - III_Palsa_N1_3 | ecosystem: Environmental > Terrestrial > Soil > Palsa > Peat permafrost | place: Sweden... | reverse complement strand
AGAGGATGGTGTCCGCCTCGGCCAGGCCACCGCTCGAAACTGTCTCGGTTCCGCCGCCGGAAATCGTCGTGGCGGTGACAAACGCGCCACTGGAAACTGTCAGGGCGCCGCCGCTCAGCACCGTCTCGTCCAGGAAATCCAGGATCGCGCCCGACGAAAGCGTCGCGCCGCTGATCGTCGTGGCTGTCGTGACCACATGCGCCGCCGAGGTGACACCGCTGGAGATCACCCCTCCGGCCAGGGTGAGGGCGCCGCCGGCGAGAACCGTCACCGCGGACAGGGTCCCGCCAACGAAAAGGATGTCATCACCGCCGGCGATAACGGTGAAGCCGGACTCCACCCCGCCCGACGACACTATCGCCGTCCCGGCCAGGATCGCCCCAGGCCCACTGGGATCACCGAGCAGGGAGCCGCCCGACAGCACGGTCAATTGGCCACTGGCCTCGGCGCCGCTGGAGATCGTCAGGATTCCGCCGCTGCTGATCGTTGCCCCACTGACCAGGCCGTCGCTGGAGACGTATTCCTGTCCACCGCCGGAGATGACGTCGCCCACCGACTCCCCGCCGGAGTAGACGGAGTTGACGCCACCGGAAGCGAGGACCGTGCCGCTGGCCACGCCGTAGACGTAGACAGTGGTGTCGACACCGCTTGCGACCGTGCCCGTCGCGGTCCCTCCCGCTTCGATCTCGACAAAACTGCCGTAGTCGTCCGTCACGCCGACGGCCGCGCCGCCGGACGCGACGTACATCGCACCGTTCACCGACGCGCCGCTCACCTGGCCCGAATCGTAGGCCACACCCACCAGCTCGCCGGGACCGTTCAACGTTCCGCCGGAGGACACCGTGACATTACTGGCCGTCGCGCCGGAGGACAGCGTCAGGATTCCGCCGCTCAGCACCGTCGCATCGTCGATCAGAAGCGTCCCGCCGCTGGAGACCGTCACCCCCGCCACGGTGGTCGTGGCCGACACCCCGTTGGAGCCACCCACGCCAGCGGCCAAGCCCACGGTCTGGCCGCTGCTCACCGTCAACTCATATGTGGCCGAGCCGCCGCTCTCGACCGTCACGCCGGCCGCCGAACCGTTCTGCCAGATCGTCATACTGCCGCCAGCGCTGATCGTGGCGCCGCTGATCAGGCCGGAGACGTTCTCATAGCCGCTGCTAAAGACGACGGTGCCCACCGTTTCCGCACCGAGCTGGACATATTCAATGTCGCCGGACCCGACGAGCGTCCCGCTGGCCACGGAGCCGCTTTCGACTTCGTCGAAGGAGCCGGCCATTCCACTCAGCACCGTGCCGGTCACGGTCGCCCCCGAGCCGAGGTAGAGATAACCGGAGGCGACCGTCACGCCGCTGGCCGAGGCGCCGGAGTAGACGTCCAGATAGCCCTGATAGTTTCCGGCCGAGTCGCCCACCGAGAGGCCGCTCACCTGGCCGTAGTCGTAGACTGAGCCCCCCGCCAGCTCGCCAGCGCCGTCCAGCTTGCCGCCCGAGGACACCGTCAGGGCGCCGGCCACCGCACCCGACGACAGGGTCAGGGCGCCCCCGCTCAGCACCACAGACCCACTGATGCTGAGCGTCCCGCCGCTCGATACCGTCACGCCGTCCACGGTCGCCGCGACCGTCACCCCACTGGAGACGCCGACACCGGCGCCCACGCCCACGCTCTGGCCGCTGCTGACCGTCAGTTGATACAGGCCCGAGCCGCCGTTCTCGATCGTCACGCCGGCGGCCGAGCCGCCTTGAGTGATCCACAGGTTGCCGCCGCTGTTGATCGTGGCCCCGCTGATCGCGGCGCCAGATTGGTTGCCGTACTCATAGCCGCCGTTGTTGATGACAGCGGCCACGCTCTCCCCACCGGAGTCGACGTACTCAGCGCCGCCGGAATCGACCACCGTGCCGCTGGCGACGCCAGAGACAGTGTCGTAGGTGTTGCCAGCAACCCCGCTGATCACCGTGCCGGTGGCGGTTCCGCCCGACTCGATCAGTTCCTCGTAGTAGGTGACCGTCACCGCGCTGGCCGAGCCGCCGGATTCAACCTCCAGTCCGCCGCTCACCGACACGCCGCTCACCTGGCCGTAGTCGTAGGTCCAGTTCTGCAGTTCGCCGGCGCCGTCCAGCTTGCCGCCAGAAGACACCGTCACGCCGTCGGCCACCGCGCCCGACGAAAGGGTCAGGGTCCCACCGCTCAGCACCAGGGAGTCGTAGAGCTGGAGCGCCCCGCCGCTGGAGATCGTCACCCCCGCCAGGCTCGTCGTGGACGTCACCGCGCTCGTGCCGATCCCAGCGCTCACGCCCAGGGTCTGGCCGCTGCTCACCACCAAACTATATTGCCCAGAGCCGCCACTCTTGATCGTCACCCCGACAACAGAGGCGCCCTGCGAGATCACCAGGCTGCCGCCGCTGTTGATCGTGGCCCCGCTGACCACGCCACCGGAGTAGGCCGATATGACTCCGCTGCTGTTGACGATGTCGCCCACCGTCTCGCCGCCGGAATTGACGTATTCATCGCCACCGGAGTCGACGACCGTGCCGCTGGCGACACCGGAGACCTGGTCGTTGGCGTAGGGGCCGCTCAGCACCGTGCCGGTCGCTGTCGTCCCCGAATAGAGGGTCAGATAGCCGTAGGCGACCGTCACCCCGCTGATCGAGCCGCCGGACTGCACCGTCAGTTGGCCGGAATAGTCTTGGGCAGTGTCGCCCACCGACACGCCGCTCATCTGGCCGTAGTCGTAGTCATAGCCGCCCGCCAGTTCGCCGGCGCCGTCCAGCTTGGCCCCGGAAGACACCGTCAGGTTGCTGCCCACGGCGCCCGACGACAGGGTCAAGGTTCCGCCGGAAGACACCTGCAGGTTATTGCCCAAAGCGCCCGACGACAGGGTCAGGGCCCCGCCGCTCAACACCACCGAACCACTGATGTTGAGCGCGCCGCCGCTGGAGACCGTCACCCCGTCCACCATCGTGGTGGCCGTCACGGCGCTGGTCCCCACACCAGCGCCCACGCCCACGTTCTGGCCGTTGCTTACCGTCAGTCCATATGTAGCCGAGCCGCCGCTCTCGACCGTCACACCGCCAGCCGAGCCGCCCTGGTAAATCGTCAGGCTGGCGCCGTTGCTGATCGTCGTCCCCGAGATGGCGCCGCTGACATAGGCCGAGCCGCCGCTCTCGATCGTTCCGCCGCTCGCCAAGCCGCCGGCGTAGACAGTCTCATTGCCGCCGGAACCGACGATCGTGCCGCTGGCCACGCCGTCGCTAGAGACATATTCCTGGCTGGCGCCGCTGAGCACCGTACCGGTGGCGGTTCCCGCCGAGGAGACATAGAGTTGTCCCTCTTCGACCGTGACCCCGCTGGCCGAGCCGCCGGATTCCACCACCAGATAGCCATTGTAGTTTCCGGCCAGGTCACCCACCGACACGCCGCTCACGCGGCCGTAGTCGGCGTTACCGCCCGCCAACTCGCCGCCGCCGTCCAGCGTGCCGCCGGCAGACACTGTCACGCCGTCGATCAGCGACCCCGAGGAGGCGACCAGGGTTCCGCCGCTTAGGACCGTCGTGTTGTCGGCCGTCCCTCCCGAGAGCACCAGCAATTCATTGCCGCTGGAGACGGTAAGGCCGGAACTGGTGACGCCGGAGGAGACGGTGGTGATGGTCATACGTCGGCTCGATTCCAATGGGGTGGGCGTCGGGCGTCCCCCGGCAAGGCCATGACCATCCGTGCGGAATTAATGCGGAAACTCATCTCATCCCCACCCAAGTCCGCTCAGCCGGCGCCCTGCGGCGAAGCGTCGCTAGTCTGTGTGCCAGTTCGGCCGCCGGCGAAGCTGGCGCGACCGGGCGGGAGCGGGCATAAACGGGCGCCAAGCGCGGGTAGAGGCGGATGGGGCGTCCGATCGCGTGACCACGAGACTGGAGTCCTGGAAGGCGGTCGCGCTCTACTTCGGGCGCGACGAACGCACCGTGCGCCGTTGGGAAGCCGAACGCGGCCTGCCGATCCGCCGCCTGCCTGGCGGGAGCCGCAGCCGGATCTACGCCGAAATCGCCGAGCTTGAAGCCTGGCGCCGCAGCGGCGGCCCGCTCGAGGCGGAAGGCCCCACGCCTGTTCCCCCCACGACCGGCGCCCGCCGTTCGCGAACTCTCGTGGTCCTGGCCGTCGCCGCGATGGTCATCATCGTGGCCGAAGGCGTGGCCGTCGGACTGTCGTTGCGGCGCGCGGCGCCGGTCAAGGCGCTCCCCCCTCCGCCGCCGGCGGCGCAGAGGCTCTATGCTGAAGGCGCGCGGGCTTGGGAACAGCGCACGCCGGCCAGTCTCAACCAGGCCCTGGACGACTTCAACGCGGCATTGCGTATCGATCCCGACTACGCCGAGGCCTACGCCGGCCTCGCCCGCACCTTCGACGTCATGCGGCAGTACACCCAGATGCCGGACGCTCAGGCCTATCCCCTGGCGCGTCAGGCGGCCAATCATGCCCTGGCCCTGAACGATCGCCTGGCGGAGGCGCATGCGGCCCTGGCCTTCGCCGACTATTGGGGATTCTGGGACACGGACGCCGCACGCGGCGAGTTCCAGCGCGCTGTCGCGCTGGACCCATCCTCAGAGCTCGCCCATCACTGGTACGCCACCTTCCTGGGCGCGGTCGGCGACTACGACGGCTCCCTGCGCGAGATCGAACGCGCCCAGGCCCTCGATCCCACCTCCAAGTCCATTCGGGCGGACGCCGCCACCCTGCTCGCGCACACGGCGCGGCGGGCCGATGGGATCGCCGCTCTTGAAGCCGCCGAAGCGGCCGACCCCACCTTCCTGTCGCCTCATCTCTATCTGCAGAATCTCGACCTCGCGCGCGGAGATGATCAAGCCTACCTCAAGGAAAGCGCCGCCCTCGCCGACCTCACCGGCGACCTGGGCCGTCGATCCGACCTGGCCGCGGCCAGTCAGGGGTACGCGGCCGGCGGACATCAAGGATTGCTTCACGCGCTCCTCGCCGAGAGGCTGAACCGCGCGCGGACCGGCGGCGCGTCGGCCTATTCCGTGGCCGGCCTTTACAATCTTCTGGGGGACAAGGGGCAGGCGCTGGCCTGGCTCCGGCAGTCGCTGGCGCGGCGCGAGGCGGAACTCACCTCGCTGAAAGTCGATTTCCTGTTCGAGGGCCTGCATGGAAATCCGGAATTCGACGACATCGCCCAGCAGGTGAAGCCGGCGTGAGCGCCTCGCTTGGTCGAGCTATGAGCCCGCTTCGAACCGCCGGGCCGCCCAGTAAGTGTAGCCGCCGTCCACGGTCAGCCGCCAGCCGCGGCGTTTGAGGACGCGGGCGATCATGGCGTTGAAGAAGCCGTGCGCCAGCACCAGCACGTCATCGCCGGAGGCAGCCATCTCGGTGAGCCGCTCGACCACCGTCTCCGCCCGAACCTCGGCCTGGCGCCGGCTCTCCTCGCCGGCATGATAGTTGAACCACCACCAATTGAAGCGGGACACGAAGCCCCAGACGATCGGCGGCAGCCGGAGCCAGGCAGGCAAGGGCGGGGGCGGCAGCGGCGCCTCGATGAGCGCCGGGTCGGAAACGAAAGCGCGACCTTCGCACACCAGCTGCGCCGTCTCGATCGATCGCAATCGGGTGGAGGCGAAGACGGCCCCGGCTTGGCGCGCGTGGGCCTTCAGATCCTCCGGCGCCGTCTGGCCGGGCCGGAGGCCGCCGATCTCATACCGCGCCCACCAGGCCCGATAGTCCTCGGCCGACAGCATCACCTTCCGCGACAGGGCCGGTCGGCCGTGCCGCACCAGGATGATCGCGCCGGACCCGACGTTTGCCCCCCCTGAACTCAAGTCAGGTCTCCGCCAGGGCGCGGGCGTGCGCCGCGGCCGAACGGCCGAGCGCCTCCAGGTCGTAGCCGCCCTCGAGCAGGGAGACCATGCGGCCGCTGCAGCGGTGGTCGGCGACCTCCACGAGCGCGTGGGTCGCCCAGGCGTAGTCCTCGGCCTCCAGCGACTGCTCGGCCAACGGATCGCGGGCGTGGGCGTCGAAGCCGGCCGACACCAGGATGACGTCGGGCGCGAAGGCGTCGATCCGCGCCACCAGGCCCTCGAAGGCCGCGCGCCAGGCCTGGCGCGTCGCGCCCGGCGGCACGGTGGCGTTGGCGATGTTGCCGACGCCGGTCTCGCTCGGCACCCCGGTGCCGGGATAGGCCGGACTTTCATGGACCGAGGCGAAGAAGACGGTCGGGTCGGCCTCGAACACCGCCTGGGTGCCGTTGCCGTGGTGGACGTCGAAATCGGCGATGGCCACCCTGGGGAGCCCCGCGCCCTGAGCGGCGCGGGCGGCGATGGCGATGTTGGAGAACAGGCAGAAGCCCATGGCGTTGGTCGGTCCGGCGTGGTGCCCGGGCGGACGCACGGCGCAGAAGGCGCGGCGGATCTCGCCAGCGGCCACGGCGCGCGCGGCCGCCGCCCCGCCGCCCGCGGCCCGGAGGGCGGCGCCGATCGAGCCGGGCGAGACCTGGGTGTCGGGGTCGGCAAAGGCGACGCCGCTGGCGGGCGCCAGGGCCTCGATCCGGCTGACGAAGGCCGCGCCATGGACCAGTCCCAGATCGGCGGACGACGCCATCGGCGCCTCGCGCCGATCGATCGTGAGGCCCGGCGCGTCGGCCAGCGCGTCCAGCACGGCCGCCAAGCGCTCGGGCCGCTCGGGATGGGAGGGCCTGGGGCGGTGCAAGGCCATGTCCGGATGGCTATAGAGGACGAGGTCCATGGACTGTCCATATCCTTGCAACGGCGTCTCCACCATGACGAAGACCACGATTCGCACCGCCGACGCAGCCGACGCCCCGGTGGTGGCCGAGCTCGGCGCGCGCACCTTCGCCGCCGCCTTCGGCCATCTCTATTCGCCGGAAGACCTCGACACCTTCCTCAACGAAACCCAAGCGGTGGAGAAGGTGGCCGGCGAGCTGGCCGATCCGGCGATGGCCGCCTGGCTCGCTGAACGGGATGGAGCCGCGGTGGGCTACGCCCTGGCCGGGCCCTGCGGCCTGCCCCACCCCGAGGTCACGCCGGCGTGCGGCGAGCTGAAGCGCATCTATGTCGACGCGGGCGTGCAGGGCGGCGGCGTCGGTTCGCTGCTCCTCGATGCGGCGCTGGCCTGGCTGGAGCGCGACGGCCCCCGGCGCCTGTGGCTCGGGGTGTGGTCGGAAAACCTCGGCGCCCAGCGCCTCTATGAACGCGCCGGCTTCCGCAAGGTGGGAGAATACGGCTTCCGGGTCGGCCAGAGCGTCGACCACGAGTTCATCCTGCGCCGGGGATAAGCTCTGGACACGGAGGCTTTGCGACCCCATCCTCGCTTCAAACGATCGTTCGAACGGTTCCGCCCATGTTTCTCAACTTCTTCGCCGAGCTTCGCGCCGCCAAGGTGCCGGTGACGCTGAAGGAATATCTCATGCTTATGGAAGGCATGGACAAGTCGGTCATCGACCGGCGGGTCGAGGATTTCTACTACCTCTCGCGCGCGATCCTGGTGAAGGACGAGAAACACCTGGACCGCTTCGACGTGGTTTTCGGCCATGTCTTCAAGGGCCTGGAGATGATCTCGGCGCAGAAGGCCGATGACATCCCCACCGAGTGGCTGAAGCGCCTGACCGAGAGCTTCCTTTCCGACGAAGACAAGCAGCAGATCGAGGCCATGGGCGGCTTCGATAAGTTCATGGAGATGCTCCAGGAGCGCATGAAGCAGGGCCAAGGCGACGGCGACGAGGAAGGCGACGAGAACGCTCGCGGAGACGGCCGTAACTTCCCCATCGGCGCCGGCGGCTATCACCCCGAGGGCATCCGCATCGGCCAGGACAAGGGCCGCCACGGCCGGGCGATCAAGGTCTGGGACAAGCGCGAGTACAAGAACCTCGACGATCAGGTCGAGCTCGGCACGCGCAACATCAAGATCGCCCTGCGTCGCCTGCGCAAATTCGCCCGCCAGGGCGCGCCCGACGAGCTCGACATGAAGGGCACGATCAAGGAGACGGCCAACAAGGGCTATCTCGACCTGGTGATGCAACCCGAGCGGCGCAACACGATCAAGGTGCTGCTGTTCTTCGACATCGGCGGCTCGATGGATAGCCACATCCGCGTCTGCGAGGAGCTGTTCTCGGCCGCGCGGACCGAATTCAAGACCATGGAGTTCTTCTACTTCCACAACTGCCTCTATGAGAGCGTTTGGAAGGACAACCGCCGCCGGCACACCGAGAAGATGGACACCTGGGAGGTGCTCAATAAGTACGGTCGCGACTACAAGGTCGTCTTTGTGGGTGACGCGACCATGAGCCCCTATGAGATCACCTACCCTGGCGGTTCGGTGGAGCACTGGAACGAGGAGCCTGGCGCGGTGTGGGTCGACCGCGCGGCCAGGACCTGGGACAGCGTGGTGTGGATCAATCCGACGCCGGCGCGGCATTGGGACCATACGCCGTCGATCAATGTGATGCGCGAATTGCTGCACGAGCGCATGTTCCCGCTCACCATCGAAGGCCTCGACCGGGCCATGCGCGAGCTGGTGAGGTAGGCCGGGCCGGGCTTGCAACCCTCCGCACCCGGACTATCACTGCGCTCTCGGGGGTATCGAAGACGTCATGACCGAACCGCTCAGTCACACGGAGGACCACGCGGCCGATCCCGAACGCGAGGCCGCCACCAAGGCCGCTGTCTTCGTCACCGCCGAGCGCCTCTTCGCCCTCAACGGCTTCCAGAACGTATCGGTACGCGACATCACCGCCGCGGCGGGGGTGAACCTCGCCAGCGTGAACTATCACTTCGGCTCCAAGGACGCCTTGTTGTTCGAGATCTTCCGCCGGCGCACGGCCGAGCTGAACCGCGAGCGCGCGCGCATGCTGCACCAGGCCGCCGACCGCCACGGCGGCAAGCCGCCGGTGCGCGACATCCTGGCGGCCCTCTTCGAACCCCCGCTGCGCTGGTCGAATCCAGCTCATGAGCGGCGCATCTCGGTGCAGTTCATCATCCGCGCGCGCAGCGAGGGCACGGAGGCGATGAAGGAGGTGCTGCGCACTGACGTCTCGCACCTGCGCCGCTTCGCCGATGCCCTGATCGCCGCCCTGCCCCGCGTGCCGCCCGACGAGATCTACTGGCGGCTGCACTTCGCCCTGGGCATGATCCACAACAACCGCTTCGCCGAGTTCGACCGCCTGCACGCGCTCTCCGACGGCCTGACCCGCGAGAGCGACGTCGATGTGTTGCTCGGGCGAATGATCGACTTCGCCGAGGCCGGCTTCCTGGCTTAGCTTTTGCGCGCCTCGGCGATGCGGGCTTCGGCCACGGCGACGGCGACCTCGTGCGGCGTGCGCCGTTCGCGGGCGGCGCGGTCCAGCACTTCCTCCAGCGTCTCCATCAGGCGGTCGAGCTTGGTCGCCACCCAGGCTGGGTCGTAGGCCGCGCCAAGCTGGAGCCCGCGAATCTCGGCCGCGACATTGATGATGCCGCCGCCGTTGATGACGAAATCCGGCGCATAGAGCACGCCGCGCTCTTCCAGCAGACGGCCGGCGTCGGCGTCGCCCAGCTGATTATTGGCCCCGCCGGCCACCACCTTGCCCCTGAGCCGACCGACAGTCTCGCGCGTGATCGCCCCGCCCATGGCGCAGGGGGCGAAGACGTCGGCCTCGACGTCGAAGATCTCGCCGGGCGCCACCACCCGCGCACCCGTCCGGGCGGCGACCGCCGCCAGCGCCGCCTGGTCGACGTCGGTGATGATGAGTTTCGCGCCCTCGGCGGCGAGCTTGTCCGCCAGATAGGCCCCCACATGGCCGACGCCCTGGATGGCCACGGTGACGCCGGCGAGATCGCGCCCGAGCGCGCGCTTCACGCACAGGGCGACGCCGCGCTTCACGCCCTCGGCGGTGACCGGCGAGGGATCGCCGGAGGCGGCAGCATGGCCTTCCAGGCCGGCGACGAACTGCGTCTGGGTGCGGGCGTGGGCCAGATCGTCAGGCGACACGCCGACATCCTCGGCCGACCAGTAACGCCCGCCGAGCCGCTCCACCGAGCGCCCGAAGGCCTCGAACAGCGGCCCCGACTTCACCTTGCGCGGATCGCCGATGATCACCGCCTTGCCGCCGCCGAGGTCGAGGTCGGCGACCGCGTTCTTGTGCGACATGGCCCGCGACAGGCGCAGGGCGTCGTCGATGGCCGCCTGCTCGTCGGCATAGGGAAACATGCGGCAACCGCCGGCGGCCGGGCCGCGGGCGGTGGAATGGATGGCGATGACGCTTCGGAGCCCGCTGGCGCTGTCGGCGAAGAAGTGGACGTCTTCGTGGCCTTCGAAGGCCGGGGAATCGAACAGGCTCATATGGGCTCTTGATGCGTGCGGCCCTGCAAGCGGACCTGGCTGGCGCGCGCCCTCTACGACGCGGGGGCGGCGGCTACAACCCCGCCCGTCTCGCGCGCTCGCGCGTCCTTGGGCGGTGGGATGGGCGGCGCGCCGGACGGCAGCGGCCCGGCCGGGTCGCGGATGAAGGCGGCGACGTCCGCCCATACCTTCTCCGCCTGCCGGTCGCGCAGCAGCAGATGCCAGCCCTGGGCGTAGAAGGCAGTGCGGTCGCCGGCCGGCAGGCGCGAGGCCGCCTCGAACGCGGGGCGCTGCGGGATGATCTCGTCGTGCGCGCCATAGAGATAGATGGTCGGCACGCGCAGATCGCCAGTCTCGCGCCAAGCGGTCTCCATGGTCCCCACCAGGCCGTAGAGCGCGTCCGTGCGCGCGCCCCACGACATCAGCTCGTCGTGGCTCATGGCCCGCAGTTCGTCGATGTTGTCAGTGGGCCAGATCTTCTCGGTCAGCCAGCCGGGCGGATCGAGCTTCCACCCCGGGGCCAGGTGATCGGCCAGCCAAAGGGCCGTGCTGTAGGTGGCCGGCTGACGCGACCAGCCCCACACCGCCGGCGACAACAGGATCAGGCGGTCCGCCGCCGGCGGCCGATCCGAGGCGAAGGCCTCGATGGCCACCGCCCCGCCCAGGCTCTCGCCGGCCACGGCGATGATCGCGCCCGGATATTTCGCCCGCGCCAGGGCGACGATGGTGCGCAGATCCTCGGTGGAGAGCGACGCCGGGGCCCACACCCCGCGGTTCGGCGAGCGGCCGAAGCCGCGCTGGTCAAAGGCGAGCGTGGTGATGCCGCGCCGGGCCCAGTCCGCCGCCGCCAGATGGAAGGCGTTGGCGTAGTCGTTCATGCCGTGCACGCCGACGACCACCGCCCAGGGCGCGCCGCTTTCGGCGTCCCACTCGGTGAGGCCGAGACGCGCGCCATCGAAACTGACGAAGGCGTGCGACTCCAGGCGCGGTCCAGCGAAGCCCACGGCCGGACGATCCGCCAGCTGCAGCGTCGGCGCGCAGGCGCCCAGGGCCAGCGCCATGGCCAGACCGACGGCCGCGCCCCTCATGCGGTGATCATCCCCGCCACCCGCGCCCGCAGCCACGGCGTAACCTCCGCTTCGAACCACGGATTGCGCTTCAGCCAGCCGGTGTTGCGCCACGAGGGGTGGGGCATGACGAGGATATCGGGCAGAAAGGTGCGCCAGGCGCGGACGGTCTCGGCCATGGATCCGCCGGCCCGCGCGCCCAGGGCCCATATCTGGGCCGGACGGCCGGCAAGCAGGGTCAGTTCGACATTGGGCAGGGCCGCGAGCAGCCGCCGGCGCCAGAGGACCGCGCATCTGGGCGGCGGCGGCAGGTCCCCGCCGGCGGCGGCCGTCCCAGGATAGCAGAAGGCCATGGCCGCCACGCCGATCGCCGGATCGCCATAGAAGGTGGCGCGGTCGACGCCCATCCAACCGCGCAACCGGTCGCCCGACGGATCGTCGAAGGGCAGGCCGCTTTCATGCACCCGCCGCCCGGGCGCCTGGCCGCAGATGAGCAGCCGGGTCTGCGCCCGCACCCGCACCACCGGGCGTGGCTCATGGCCGAACTCGCCCGCGCAGGCGCGGCAGGCGCCGATTTCGGCGAGGAGGTTTTCGAGTGGCTCGAGCGGCGTCATCTGGCGAAGAATCGCTTCTCCTGGGCGATGATCGGCGCGAACGATGGCCGCGCCAGAATGGCGTCGACATAGGCTGCGGTCTTGGGATGGCGCGCCGCGTCGACCGCGATCCCGCAATGGGCGAAGTTCACAAACGGACTGGCCACGGCCAAATCGGCAAGCGTCAGGCGATCCTCCACGAGGAAGCCGGACCCGGGGATGATGCGTTCGAGGTAGTCGACCAGCGGCGGAAAATCGACCTTCTCCCCCGCCTCGGCGGCGGCCATGTCGCCCGGCTTGCCGAGGAACATCGGCGAGACCACCCGGTTGAAGAACACCTTGCCCATGGCGGCGATGAGAATGGTGTCGGCGAACTCCTCGTACCAGACGGTCCGCGCCCGCGCCCTCGGCTCAGTCGGGATCAGCGCCGGCTCGGGATGCTTAGCCTCGAGATAGGTGATGATGGCGGTGGAATCAGAGATGGCGAAATCGCCATCGCGGAAGCCCGGCATCTTGCCGAACGGGCTCGCCTCGCGAAAATCAGGGTCGGCGGCCTGGAGCGCGATCGGCTTGAGTTCGACGGTCAGGCCCTTTTCCGAAACATAGGCCAGGGTCTTGCGGACAAACGGCGAAAGCGACGAGCCGTAGACGATCATGGCGTGGGGTTCCCTCTGTCCGGCGATGGTTGAGGTTTTTCTAACTCAGATTGGGGGTCAGGGCGAAGCGCCGGCGCCGGCCAGGCGCACGACGACCCAGATGGCGGCGCAACCGATCAGGGTGGTGAGCGTGGTCCAGGCGCCCGGGCGCCGCTGGTGGCTGGCGGGGATCAGTTCGCTGGCCCCGATGCACAGGAAGAAGCCGGCGAAGACGGCGAGGATCAGAGCGAAGTCGGCGCGTGGAACGCGGACCAGGCGGCTCACCGCGATGCCGACCAGCGGCGCGGCGGCGTCGGCCCAAAGCCAGCGTCGAGCCCAGACGCGGCCGGCCCCGCCGGCGAGACTGACATTGACCGTATTGACCCCATCCGAAAGGTCGTGGGCCAGGACCGCCAGCGTCACCACCGCCGCGGTGGACGCCGAGACCTGGAACGACAGGCCGATGGCGAGGCCGTCCATTACGCTGTGCAGGGTCAGGCTGCCGGCGCCGAGGTGCCCGCGTCGCCCACCCGGCCCGGTCGTGGCCAGGGCCCGGTCGGCGGTGAGATAGGCCATGAAGCCGGCCGTCGCGAACAACATCACCTGGCCGGGCCCGCCGGCGCCCAGCGACAGGGCCTCCGGCAGGAGGTCGAGCAAGGCCACGCCAACCACCGCCCCGGCGCTCAAGCCCAGGATCAGGTGGATGCGGTCGGCCAGGCGCAGGGCCAGCGCCCCGCCCAGCAGCGTCGCCGCCGCAGCCGCAAGGCCCAGCAGGAGTAGGAGAAGGTCCGGACGGATGAAGGCCATGCGTCCCGTCTAGCCTGACCCGCGCCGGTCAGAAATCCTTGGTGATCCCGCCGAAGAAACCGCGACGTGGACCGTACTGCGGCGCGAACACCCCCACGCCGGTGCCGTTGCGCAGCTCGATGATCCTGTCGGCCACGTTGATGACGTCGAAACGCAGGGTCAGCGGGCCGCCGGGAGCGTTCTCGAACTTGTGCGAAAGCGACAGGTTCACCTGGACATAGCCGGGCAGCGTCTCGCCATTGGGGATCACCTGTCCGTCCGGCAGTGTGAGGTCGGCGCGCAACCCGCTGCCGTAGAGCATGTCCGCGCCCACGCGCGTGCCGCGCCAGAGATAGGAGGCGCCGGCCGAGGCCGTGTAGCTGGCGCTGTGGTCGAGATCGATGAAGTGGTTGGAAATGTAGGCGAGATCGGCTGCGTCGAAATTGAACTGGCTGGAGATGATGTCTTCGCCCTTGGCGCTCTGGGCGGCGAAGTTCGCATAGCCGCTGAACGGTCCATGCGCATAGGAGGCCGAAAACTCCACGCCGTATTGCCGACCCCTGGCGTAGTTGAACGGCGTCAGGATGATCGGCGCGCCGAACTGGCCCTCGTCGACCAGGTTCTTGTCCTGCTTGTAGTAGGTGTCGACCCCGACGGTGAAGGCGTGGCCGAGCAGCGCCTGGCTGACCCCAACGTCGTAATAGTTGGCGCGTTCGGCGAAGGGCGTAACGTCGAGGCTACCCGGCGGCGCGGCGGCCGTGGTGCCCGCGAACTTGGCGACGGTCGTCTGCCCGATCAGCTCGAACGGCGGCGGCGAGAAGTAGCGGGCATAGCCGGCGTGCACCGTGGTGCTCGTGAACGGCAGCCACACAGCGTTCACGCGCGGGCTGAGCTGGTTCTCGCGGCGATAGCCGTCGAACTGGTCGAAGCGCAGGCCGTAGTTGAGCGTCAGATTATCGCGCAGTTTCCACTCGTCCTGGAGGTAGGCGCTCAGGGTGACCGCGGTCTTGGCCCCATCATCGACGATGGTGATCGGCTGGTCGGAGACCTGGCTGCCGGTCGCCGGATCGAGCGCTATGACCTGCGAGACCGTGTCGCCGATCGAGCGATCGACCTCGCCGATCAGTCCGGCGCGCAACGTATGGCTCTCGCCCAGCTTGTACGAGGACTCGGCTTGCACGCCCCCGGCGGCGTCGCTCTTGCGCGCTGCCTGGGAGATGCCGTTGAACAGCAGATCCCCCAACGGGTCGGGGACGAACTGCAGGGTTGAATAGCGCGAGAACACCGACAGCTGGCCGGTGAACGCGCCAGCCGTGTGCAGCAGGCTGACCACGCCGTAGTAGGTGATCTCCTTCTGGCTCTCGTTGAGATCGGCGCTTGGATAAGTCGTTTGCCCATTGACCGTGAGCGGCTCACCGCCGTCGGGTCCGAACATCAACGACGGCGTCAGGCCTGATTGATTGGGAATCTGAAAGCGCTGGTTCGACGCGCCCAGGATCAGGGACACCCGATCGTCCGGGTCCAGAATATCCTCGAGATAGGCGAAGCCCTGATACTGGTCGGTGCGGTCGTGCAGCGGCGTCGAGCTGGCGTCGGGCGATTCAATGCCGAGCGCGTCGTGCAGATAGCTCAGCGAGGCGAAATAGCTGAACGGCCCGGCCCCGCCCCTGAACTCGACGCTGGGCTGGATCTGGTCGTGGCTGCCGCCGTAGATCGACATCGAGCCGCCGTTCGACGAGGCGCCGCTCTGGGTGGTGATATCGACGATGCCGGCGGTGCGCAGCCCGTATTCGGCCGGCAGAGCGCCGGTGATCAGCTCCACCTTGTCGGCGAGGCGCGGATTGAGCGCCTGGCTGAACACCGACAGGCCTTCGGGCAGGATGATGCCGTTCAGCCGGTACTGCAGTCCGTTGTGTTCGCCGCGGATGTGCACCTGACCGTAGGAATCCTGGGCGACGCCGGGCGACTGCAGCACCACCTGGTTCATCGAGGTGTTGTCGCCACCGGGCATCGCCGAAATCGCCTGGGAGGTGATGGTGTAGACCGAGGCCCCCACCTGAGGCTGAATCTGAGCCCGGGCCGCGTCGAGGCGGCGGGCGGTGACCACGACCTCGCTGACCGTGTCTCCGCTCAGGGCGGGCGGAGCGCTCGTCGCGTCCGCCATCGCCGCGGCGGGAACGCCCAGCGCGAGGGCCAACACTGCTAAGGAGACTTGCTTCATCGATTTCCGCCGGGCCGCGTCTCAAACCGATGACCGCGCCGCCGTGGCTTAGGGGGGTCTGCTCGCCGGTCCCAGGGCGCGCGTTCCCGTTCTCATCGGGAATTTTTCCCGATCGAACCTGGCCGGTGGGCCGAAGGGCCGGCCCGCGCTAGAAAAGCGGCGTCATGTCGTTGCGAATCCGGATCGTCCTGGCCATCGCCCTGCTGTTCCTCACCGGTTCGGCGGTGGGCCTGGGGCTGGCCGGCTGGCAGGCCGACAAGGTGCTGCGCGAGGAACTGTTCGCGGCCATGGCCGGCGGGCGTCTGACGATCGACGGCGCCGTGCAGTCCCTCCCCCGTTCCGAGGACCCGGCCGGCGACCTGGCGCGTCTGGTCGCCTCCTTCGATGGCGCCCGCCATTTGCGCGCGACCCTGACCGGTGCGGCGGGCGAAACGCTCGCCGTCTCCCAACCGCTGCCCGTGCAGCCGGCGCCGGCGTGGTTCGCGGGGCTCTTTCATCCCGACGTGGCCGCCGCGCGGATCGACCTGCCTGGCCGGGGCGTCATCGTCCTCACCCCCGTGGCGGCCAACGACGTCGCCGCCGTGTGGACCGAGTTCGTCGACCTGGTGGCCGTGCTGGCGGCCTCCTTCGCCATCGGCGCCGTCCTGCTGTGGCTGACGGTCGGTCGGGCGCTGCGGCCCCTCTCCGACTTTTCCGCCGCCTTCGAGCGCATCGGCGCCGGCGACTACGCCGCCAAGGTGCGCGAAGCCGGTCCCTCCGAGCTCGCCCGCGTCGGCCGCGCGGTGAACGTCATGGCCGCGCGCCTGGCGGCCATGCAGGACCGCACCCACCGCCTGGAGCAGCAGATCGCCACCCTGCAGGACGAGGAACGCGCCGACCTGGCCCGCGACCTGCACGACGAGATCGGACCGCACCTGTTCGCGGTCAACGTCGACGCGGCCATGGCCCGGCGGCTGATCGACGAAGGCAAGTCGGCCGAGGCCGCGCGCCAGATGGACGGCATCCAGAAGTCGGTGGCCCACATGCAACGACTGGTGCGCGACATCCTCGGGCGCCTGAGGCCGACCGAGCTCATCGACCTCGGCCTGGCGGCGGCCATCGGCGAGCTGGTCGACTTCTGGCGGGCGCGCCATCCAGCCATCGTCTTCGAGATCGAGGTGGCCGAGGACGAGACCCTGGCCCTCACCGAGACCGCACGCGAGACGCTCTATCGTGTGGTGCAGGAGGGCCTGGCCAACGCCGTGCGGCACGGCCGGCCCGGCCGCATCGGGGTCACGGTCGGCCGCCTCACCGATGGCGAGGTCTTCGCCCGCGTCGCCGACGACGGCGCCCCGACCGGCAAGCCGGACGGCGGCGGCTTCGGCCTCATCGGCATGCGCGAGCGCGTGACCGCCGCCAAGGGAACGCTCTCGATCGAACGCGGACACGGCTGGACGGTGACCGCCCGCCTGACCGCCCGCGCCGAAGAGCTGGAGGAAGCGCCATAACCACCATCCTCCTGGTCGACGATCACGCCCTGGTGCGCGCTGGCCTCAAGCGCCTGCTGGCCACCCTGCCGCACGACGAGATCCTCGAGGCCGCCAGCGGCCGCGAGGCCCTGGCCCTCTTGCGCCAGCGCCGGCCGGACCTGGTCATCCTCGATCTCAACCTGCCCGGCCTCGGCGGCCTGGAGCTGCTGCGGCGGATGATCCACGCCGGCGCCGGCCCCATCCTGGTGTTGTCGATGCACGGCGAGCCGCTCTACGCCAAGCGCGCCCTCGACGCCGGGGCGGCCGGCTATGTGACCAAGAACGCCTCGCCGGAGGAGCTGCTCACCGCCGTGCGCCGGGTGACCGCCGGCGGGCGCTATGTTGAGGCGGAGCTGGCCCAGGCCCTGGCGGCGCCGACCGCCGGCGCGCCGCTCGACCAGCTGACCGCCCGCGAGCTGGAGATCATGCGCCTCCTGGCCGGCGGGGCCAGCCTGGCCGAAATCGCCGAGGCCGTGGGCGTCGGCTACAAGACCGTGGCCAACAACTGCGTGCTGATCAAATCCAAGCTCGGCGTCACCCGCACCGCCGACCTCGTGCGGCTGGCCATCGAGACGGGCGTGGGTTAGCGGGGTTTTGGAGTTGAGTGCGGCGTCACCGAAATCCGCAACTTCTTCTCAATTTTGGCGCAGACCAATGAACCCCAGACGCATCCAGCCGCAATTGCCGCAAACAACACACAGGCGGCGACATTTGCCGCCGAGGGGCGCAAAAGCGCAACGCCGGCAAATCCACACGCAATGCAACCAAACAGGAAGCTAAAAACATAGCAATAATATTTGGTTACGACGAACCATATCAACTTTAGCTTTGGCGTCATGGGAGCCGTACCCTACGCCAATACCAACCGACGAACGCGAGCGGATTTACCTTCACGCTGGCTTAGCCATCAGTAACGGCGTCACAGCATCCGCGTGGCCTACTAATCCGTCAAAGCGCGCCACCTACCCACCCCGCTTCATGGTCTCGCGGGCGATGACGATCTGCTGAATCTGGCTCGTACCTTCATAGATGCGGAAGATGCGCACGTCGCGGTAGAGCCGTTCGATGCCGTGGTCGGCGACATAGCCGGCGCCGCCGAAGATCTGCACCGCCTTGTCGGCCACGCGCCCGACCATCTCGGAGGCGAAATACTTGGACGCCGCCGCCTCCAGGGTCACGGTCTGGCCGGCGTCGCGCTTGCGGGCGGCCTCCAGCGTCAGGGCCCGCGCGGCCAGGGCCTCGGTCTTGCAGTCGGCGATCATTCCCTGGATCAGCTGGAACGAGGCGAGCGGCTGGCCGAACTGTTTTCGCTCGGCGGCGTAGGCGACTGCGTCGGCGATCAGCCGCTCGGCGACGCCGATGCACACCGCCGAGATGTGCAGGCGCCCCTTGTCGAGCACCTGCATGGCCACCTTGAAGCCCTCGCCCTCGGCGCCCAGGCGGTTCTCGGCCGGCACGCGCACGCCCTCGAAGATGACGTCGCAGATGTGGGCCCCTTGTTGGCCCATCTTCTTCTCAGGCTTGCCGACCGAGAGGCCCGGCAGGTCCCGCGGGACGAGGAAGGCCGACACCCCGCCGCCGCCCTTCACGCTCGGGTCGGTGCGGGCCATGACCGTGAACAGGTGGGCACGGTTGGCGTTGGTGATGAACCGCTTGGTCCCGTCGAGCACATAGTGGTCGCCTTCGCGCCGCGCGGTGGTGCGCACCGAGGCGCTGTCCGAGCCCGCCTCGGGCTCGGTGAGGGCGAAGGAGGTGATGGTTTCGCCCGAGGCTATGCCGGGCAGCCATTTCGCCTTCTGTTCCTCGGAGCCGAACATGACCAGGCCCTGGCTGCCGATGCCGACATTGGTGCCGATGGCCGAGCGGAAGGCCGGGCTGGTGCGGCAGAGCTCCATGACCAGCAGGCATTCCTCCTCCATCGACAGATCGAGCCCGCCGTAGGCCTCGGGGATCGAGATGCCGTAGAGGCCGAGTGCGGCCATTTCGGCGAGGATGTCGTCCGGGATGGCGTCGTTTTCCGCCACCTCGGCCTCGATCGGGCGCAGACGCTCGGCCACGAACCGCCGCACGGCCTCCAGAAGCTGGGTGCGGGTGTCGGCGTCGAGGGCCATGGTCGTCTCCTGTGATTGGCCGGCGACCCTAAGGTCGTATATCGGCCTTCGCAAACGCGAAGGAGGGCGAGATGGACGGAACTGACGGCCGCTGGACGCCGCAGGCGATCGCCGATGGCGAATGGGCCGGCTGGACCCTGTGGAGCGCCGATCCCTTCGAGTTGCTGGCCGGGCCGTTCTACGCCCGCCGCGACGAGACCGGGCGCATGGTCTGCGCCTTCCGCGCCGAGCGGAAGCACATGAACGGTCACGGCGCCATGCACGGCGGCTGCCTGATGACCTTCGCCGACTATGCCATCTTCTGCATCGCTTCGGAGCATCTGCAGGACAGCGGCTCGGTGACCGCCCAGATGAACTGCGATTTCGTCGACGCCGCCTTCGAGGGCGAACTGGTCGAATGCGTCGGCGAGGTGGTGCGGGCCGGCGCCTCCCTCATCTTCGTGCGCGGCCAGATCACCGCTGCTGGCCGCGTGACCCTGACCTATTCGGCGATCCTGAAGAAGACCAAGAAGCGGTAGGCGAAGAGACCCGATGCCCAAGCATCGAACCCCTCCCCCTGAGAGCCGGCGATCTTCCTTGGATCATCGAGGCGGTGAAAGCCCTTCCCGGCTTCCGACTCCTTGTGCGCTTCCGTGACGGCCTTGAAGGCGAAGTCGACATGGATCGCGAGATCCACGGCCCGAACGCTGGCGTTTTCGCGACGCTGGCCGACCCCGAACATTTCAGTCAAGCCCACGTGGCTTTCGGAGCTGTGACCTGGCCGGGCGACATCGATCTCGCGCCTGACGCCATGCACGCGGAGATCAAGGCGAGTGGCCGTTGGGTGCTCTGACAACGGCTACCGCGGATAGATCCCCCCCGGCAGGGCGCCGACGACGGCGGCGGTGAGGCAGGTGGCCAGGAAGCCGGCCAGGCACGCCTTCCACACCATGGCCATCACCTCGCCGCGCCGCTCGGGAATGAGGATCGAATAGCCGGCGACATTGATCCCCACCGAAGCGATGTTGGCGAAGCCGCACAGGGCGTAGGTCATGATCATCCGGCTGCGCTCGGAGAGCTGGTCGGGCGCGAGCTTGGCCAGGTGGATGAAGGCGGTGAACTCGGTCAGCACCAGCTTGAGGCCGAGCAGCGAGCCGGCCGTGCGCGCCTCGCGCCAGGGAATGCCGATCGCCCAGGCCAGCGGCGCGAACAGCAGGCCCAGTCCACGCTCCAAACTGAGCGGTGCGCCGGCGACGGGCCCGACGAGACCCAGTAGGCCGTCGACCATCGCCACCAGGGCCACGAACACCACCAGGGAGGCGGCGACGGCAAGCACGATCTGCAGCCCATCGTTAGTCCCGCGCATCAGGGCGTCGATGGAGCTCTCATAGGTCTTGGCGCCGGCGAGGTCGTAGGTCTCCGGCGTCTCGGCGGCGGGGTCGCGCGGCACCAGGATGCGGGCCAGGAGCACGCCGGCCGGCGCCGAGATCAGCGAGGCTGTGAGCACATGGGCCGCCGCATTGGGCAGTACGCCCTGCAGGATGGTGGCGTAGGCGACCACGGTCGAACCGGCCACGCAGCTCATGCCGACGGTGATCAGCATGAACAGTTCCGAGCGCGTCAGGTGGGCCAGATAGGCGCGGATGAAGATCGGCCCCTCCACCTGGCCCATGAAGATGGTGGCGGCGGTGGCCAGGGCCGGCGCGCCGCGCAGGCCCATGGTGCGCTCGAAGACGAAGCCGAAGCCCTGGACCAGCCAGCGCAGCACCCGCCAGTGCCAGAGCAGAGCCGAGAGGGCGCAGATGACCAGGATCACCGGCAGAACGCGGAAACCCAGGGTGAAGAGCGCGCTGGGATCGGTGACCGAATAGGGCTGGCCGGCGGCGCCGGCCAGGAAGCCGAACACGAACTGAACCCCCGCCCCGGTGCTGGCGGAAAGACCCTGCACCGCCGCGCCCGCCGCCTGAAGCACAAGCCGCGACGCCGGCAGGGCGAAGAGCAGCAGGACCAGAGCCGCCTGGGCCGCCACGGCCCCGATCGCCAGGCGCCAGGGGAAGCGCCCGCGCGCCTCCGACATCGCCCAACAGGCGGCGATGATCAGGATGATGCCCAGGAGGCTCTGGGCGTTCTCCAGTCCGAACATCCGCTCGCCCCCCGCGCGCACCGTCTTGAGTTCAGATCGAATAGCGATCCGCGCCGCCGGAGCAAGGCGCGATGGCGCTTGACGGCGCGCGGCGCCCTCGCGCAGAACCGCCGCGCCTCATTTTCACGCAAGGGACGGTCATGGCGGACATCGGATTCGACGGCAAGGTGGCGATCGTCACCGGGGCGGGCGGCGGCCTCGGACGGGCGCACGCCCTGGAACTGGCCCGGCGCGGGGCCAAGGTGGTGGTCAACGACCTGGGCGCCTCGGTCGACGGATCGGGCGGCTCGTCCGAAGCGGCGGCCCACACCGTGGCCGAGATCAAGGCCGCCGGCGGCGAGGCCATCGCCAACGGCGCATCGGTCACCGACGACGCCGGCGTGGCGCACCTGATCGGCCAGGCCATGGACGCCTGGGGCCGCGTCGACATCCTGATCGCCAACGCCGGGGTGCTGCGCGACAAGTCGTTCACCAAGATGGAGATCGCCGACTTCGACTTCGTGGTCGACGTCCACCTGTTCGGCACGGTCAAGCCGGTCAAGGCGGCCTGGGAGATCATGCGCGCTCAGAACTATGGGCGCATCGTGGTCACCACCTCTTCCACCGGGCTCTACGGCAACTTCGGCCAGACCAACTATGGCGCGGCCAAGCTCGGCCTGGTCGGCTTCATGAACTCGCTGAAGCTCGAGGGTCAGAAGAACAACATCCACGTCAACGCCATCTGCCCGGTGGCCGGCACGCGCATGACCGAGAACCTGATGCCGCCGGAGATGATCAAGCGCCTGGCCCCGGAATTCGTCACCCCCGGCGTGGTCTATCTGTGCTCGGAAGAAGCGCCGACCGGCGTGATCCTCACCGCCGGCGGCGGGGCCTTCGCCATGGCCCGCATCTTCGAGACCGAAGGCGTCTATCTCGGCGACCACGCCTCGGTGGAGACCATCCGCGACAACTGGGCCAAGATCGGCGACAAAGCCGGACAGTCCGCCTATTTCTCGGGCAACGAGCAGACGGCGAAGTTCTTTCGCAAGATGACGGCGGGCTAAGGGACGCGGCGCCGCATCTCATTCCGCTTGCGCCCGGCGCCGACCCGGTTTCTGTTGGCCTTTCAAACGCCCGTTAGAGGCGACGTTCGATCGCAGGGAAACACAAGGAACGCCGCTTGGTGACCTCGCAGTCCGCCCACGACCGTCTCAGCCTGCCGAGACTCGTCGCCTTCAGCCTGCCAGGCTTCTCCATCGGCGCCCTGGCCGTGGCGTTGGCGGTCTTCCTGCCGCACTACTACGCGGCCCACTATGGCTTGGCGCTGGCCGCAGTGGGCGCGGCCTTCGGCATCGTCCGCTTCGGCGACACCTTCATCGACCCTCTGATCGGCCTGTTCATGGACCGCACCCGCACGCGGCTCGGCCGCTACCGGGTGTGGATGCTGGCCGGCGCGCCGCTGCTGGTGCTGGCGGTCTATATGCTGTTCGACGCGCCGTTCGGCGTCTCCATGCCCTACCTCGCCGGCTGGCTGCTGGCCTATTACATCGGCTGGTCGCTGATCCTGCTGTCGCACAGCTCCTGGGCCTCGGTGATCGCCGGCAAGTACCACGAACGCTCGCGCGTCTTCGGCGCCATCCAGGTGGTCAGCACCCTGGGCGCGGCGCTGGTCCTGCTGATCCCGGCGCTGATGGCCCAGCGCGGCGCCACCGCCGGCGCGGTGCCGGCCATGGGCTGGTTCATCGTCATCGCCATACCCGTGGGCGTGGCCGCCGCCACCCTGCTCACGCGCGAGCCGATCCCCGCCGACTCCCATGCCGAGCGGTTCGGCTTTCGCGACTATTGGGAGATGGTCAGCCGGCCGGACATGGCGCGGATCATCATCTCCGACTTCTGCCTCTATCTCGGCCCCGGCTGGATGTCGGCGATGTACATTTTCTACTTCCACGACGCGCGCGGCTTTTCGGTGCCGGCCGCCTCCAGTCTGCTGCTGATCTACGTCGCCGCAGGCGTGGTCGGCGCCGCCGGCCTGTCGTGGCTGGCCCAGAAGATCGGCAAGCACCGCGCCATGCAGGTGGCCGCCACCGGCTACTCCCTGATGCTTGGCGGCACGACCCTGCTGCCCAATGGCGACTATCCCCTCGCCGCCCTCCTGCTGTTCGCGCTGGGATTCCTCGCCGCCGGTTTCACCCTGCTCGACCGCGCCATGGTGGCCGACGTCGCCGACGCCGTGCGCCTGGAGAAAGGCAAGCAGCGCACCGGCCTGCTCTACGCGATGATCACCACGACCCAGAAGCTGGCGGCCAGCGCCTCCATCCTGCTGTCGTTCACGGTGCTGGGCGCCATCGGCTACCAGGCCAAGGAAGGCGCCGCCAACACGCCGGCGGCGATCCACGGCATGGAGCTGGTCTACATCATCACGCCGATCGTCTTCGTGATGCTGGGCGGCGCTTGCTACTTCGGCTACGGGCTGGACGCCCGCAAACACGCCGACATCCGCGCCCAACTCGATGCGCTCGACGCCGGGACCACCGAACCACCGGTTCTGGACTCCCTGAACGCCGACCTCAGCGTCGCCCCTCGGCCCACGGCCTGACGCTCAGCAGCCGCCGATCCGCCACCAGGCGAAGCCGAACGCGCCGGGGCGAAGCACCGTGCAGACGAAGCCGCCTTCACTGGTTCCGGCATAGGTCGCGTAGCTGACGGTCACGCTCACCGGTTGTTCGACCGGGCCGAAGGGCGCCAGCGTCAGATGATAGTGCGAGCCCCGACCGAAGCTCGCGTGTTTCTCCTGCACGGCGACCTGGAAATCCTGCCCAGGCGCATCGTCGAACAGGCAATTCAGCCAGGTCACGCCACCCCAGCCGAGGCCGGCGGCGAAGACCAGCGCCAGCAGGATGTGGGACATCGGCGTCGTCACGGGCTGCGGACGCGGCGCCCAGATCATCCCCGCCACCGCGAGGCAGCCCATCCCCGCCGCGGCCAGCCCGGCCCCCTCCCACCGCACCAGGTGAAAGTTGAAACTCATGGCCGTCAGCAGGACGACCGGCACGGCGTAGGCGAAGTTGGCCACGGGGCGATTCCAGCCCCGCTGCGAGACCGTCACAAAGGCGTTGGGGTACCAGACGATCAGCCCCAGCAGCGCCGACAGGCACGCGAGCGCGCCGACGAGGGTGAGTTGAGCCGCCGCGCCACTCAGCAAAAACGCGCCGAACATGGCCGCGGCGCCGACGACGCCGAGGCCCACCGCCGTCCACATGACGCTTCCGTTGTTACCGGTCGAGGCCGGCGTCTCGACGAGGCTCATGGTTCTCCCCCCGGAGAAGTCTCGGCCGCTTCGCCGAGAGCGTCAACGATCAGGCCAGCGCCGCCGCCATCTCGTTGAACATCCGCGCGGCGGGGTGATCCGGCTGGGCGGCGACCAGCGGTCGGCCGTCGTCACCCCCCTGGCGCAGGGCGACCTCAATGGGAACCTCGCCTAGGAACGGCGCGCCGAGGCTGGCGGCCTCACGCCGGGCGCCGCCCTCGCCGAAGATGGGAATGCGCGCGCCTGTGGCCGGATCGGCGAAGAAGGCCATGTTCTCCACCACCCCCAGAATCGGAACGGGCGGGTTCATCTTGCCGAACATGGCGACGGCGCGACGGGCGTCGATGAGGGCGATCTCCTGCGGCGTGGAGACGACGACCACCCCATCGACGCAGAGCTTCTGGACCAGGGTCAGGTGGATGTCGCCGGTGCCGGGCGGCAGATCCACGACCAGCACATCCAGGGGCGCCGCTTCGGTCCCCCAGCGCACATCCTGGATCATCTGCCGCACGGCGGAGGACGCCATCGGCCCGCGCCAGATCATCGGCGCGCCCTCGTCGACGATGAAGCCGATCGACATCACCTTGAGGCCCCAGGCGACCAGGGGTTCGAGCTTGCCGTCCTCGAACCTCGGCTGCTCATCCACCCCCAGCATGCGCGGGGCCGACGGGCCGTAGATGTCGGCGTCCAGCAGGCCGACGCTGAGGCCGCGCGCCGCCAGGGCGCAGGCGAGATTGACCGCGACGGTCGACTTGCCGACGCCGCCCTTGCCGCTGGCCACGGCGATCACCCGACGGACGTGGGCCAGGCGCTCAGGCGGCGGCATGGCCTCGGGCTGGGCCCGGGGATCAGCGGCGACGCGGGCGCCCTTGCTCACGCGAACGGTCCCGGGGGCCGGCGCGCCGGCGGAGGCGGCGGTCAGCACCACCTGCGCCCGCTCGACGCCGGCCACGGCTAGCAGCGCCGCCTCGGCGGCGTCGCGAACGGGGGCGTAGAGCGCCACATCGGCGCGGGCGACCTCGAGGATAAACCCCGCCCGCGCCTCGCTGACCACCAGGCCTTGCACGAGACCGGCGGATGGGAGGCCCTTGCCGCTCTTGGGATCGGCCACGCGCTCCAGCGCGGCGAGAACCTCGGCCCGGTCAGGTTGGCTCACGGCGGCGACGGCTCCATATTGGGGGTGCGCAGTATCCTGCGCGAGGCGGCGTCTCATATCCGGGCGCGGACGTCGCTTTACAAGCTCCGCGGCCGGCGGGAGCCGATAAAGAGAGCCTCATGCCCTGGAATGACAACGCCAATCCGGGTCCCTGGGGTTCGCCGCCGGGCAGCAACGACGATCGGCCGGACGAGTCGCCGCGCCTGGACCCGGGCCGTCGCCCGCCGTCCCCGCCTCCACCGCCTTCCGGTCCGGACTTTCGCGAATACCTGCGCCGCCTGCGCGCCGATTGGGATCGACTGACGCGCGGCGCGCGCCTCCGACGCTATCGCAGCTCCGCGCTCCCTCTGGCGATCGGCGCGTTCTTCGCGCTCTGGGCCCTCACCGGCCTCTACATTGTCCAGCCCTATCAGGAAGCCATCGTCACCCGCTTCGGCGCCTATGACCGCACCGAGGGACCGGGCCTGCGCTACCACCTGCCCATGCCGATCGAACAGGCCGAACGGGTCGATGTGACCAATGAGCAGAAGACCCTGATCGGCGGATCGCCGGGGACCCCATCGCCGGACGAGAGCCTGATGCTCACCGGCGACGAGAACATCGTCGACCTCAGTTTCGCGGTGCAGTGGCACATCTCCGACCCCGCCGCCTATCTGTTCCAGGTCCGCGAGCCCGACGACGCCGTGACGGCGGTGGCCGAAAGCGCCATGCGCGAGGTGGTCGGCCACAACGACCTGACCTCGATCCTCACCAACGGCCGCGGCCAGGTGCAGGCCCAGGCCGTCGTCCTCATGCAACAGATCCTCAACCGCTACCACGCCGGGGTCACGATCGACGCGGTGCAGATCCAGAACGCCAACCCGCCCAGCGAGGTCGTGCCGGCCTATCAGGACATCGCCCGCGCCGGCCAGGACGCCCAGTCGGCGATCAACGAGGCCAACACCTACGCCAACAAGAACGTCACCGAAGCGGCCGGTGACGCGGCCAAGATCACCCAGGCGGCGGCCGGCTATCAGGAGCAGGTGGTCCATGAGGCCAATGGCGAGGCCTCGCGCTTCAACCAGATCTACGCCCAGTACCGTCGCGCGCCGGCGGTGACCCGCGAGCGGCTCTACATCCAGACCATGCAGGACGTTCTCGCCCACGCCCACACCGTGATCATCGACGCCAAGGGGGCGACAGCGCCGATTATCCTGCCGGCCCAGGCCTTCCAGCCGGCCGCGCCGGCGGCGCCGGCCCCGCAACCGCAGGGGCCCGGCCAATGAACCGGCCATGGCTCATCGGGCTGATCGCCGCCGCCGTCGCGCTGATCGTAGTCGCCAACACCCTCTTCATCGTCGATCAGCGCCAGCAGGCGGTGGTGGTGAACCTCGGTGAACCGGTGCGGGTGATCAATCCGCCGGGGGCTTACGACCCAGGCCTCAAGGTCAAGATTCCCTTCGTCGAGTCGGTGGTCATGCTCGATAAGCGCAACCAGGCCATAGAAGCCAGCCAGGAAGAGATCATCTCCTCCGACCAGCAGCGCCTAGTGGTCGACGCCTTCGTCCGTTACCGGATCTCCGATCCTCTGGCCTTCTACCGAACGCTCCGTAACGAGACCAACGCCCGCGACCGGCTGGAGCCCCTGATCAATTCCTCGCTCCGCCAGATTCTGGGCGCGGCCGCCGCCCCCGACATCATCTCGCGCCAGCGCGACCAGCTGATGGCCCGCACCCTCGCCGATGTGCGCGCCCGCGCCGCCGCCGCCCGCCTCGGCATCGATGTCGTCGATCTGCGCATCAAGCGGGCCGATCTGCCGGCCGCCAACGCCGAGGCCGTCTATCAGCGCATGCGCTCCAACCTGCAGCAGCGGGCGGCGCAGATCCGCGCCCAGGGCGAGGCGTCCAAGCGCGAGATCGTCGCCGACGCCGACAAGCAGGTGACGATCATCCGCGCCAAGGCCGACGAACAGGCCCTCGCCCTGCGCGGCGCGGGCGACGCCCAGGCCGGCACGCTCTATGCGGGGAGCTACGGCAAGGACCCGGCCTTCGCCGCCTTCTACCGCTCCATGCGCGCCTATGAGGACTCCCTGGCCCACGGCGAGACCACCCTTGTGCTTTCGCCGGACAGCGACTTTTTCAAATATTTCAAACACGGGCCGCAGGCGAAGTAGAGTCGCCTTCTGATAGGGATCGAATCGTCGGGAGGGGGGCCCGCTGATGATGGATTTTCGCCGCTTGATCGCCGCAACCGCGGCCGCCTGCGCCCTGGCGTCTTCAGCGGCCGCGGCCAAGGTCGAGGTCGGCAAGCCAGCGCCCGACTTTCACGCCTTCACCCTGGACGGCAAGCGGCTGACTCTGGCCGACTACAAGGGTCAGGTGCTGATCCTCAATTTCTGGGCGACCTGGTGCGGGCCCTGTCGCAAGGAGCTGCCCCTGCTCGACGCCTATGAGCGGATCCAGGGAAAATATGGGCTGGCCATCGTGGCCGTGACCACGGAGGATTCAGCCCCGACGGATAAGCTGAGGCCGGTGGCGAAGATGCTGTCCCTGCCCGTGGCCCGACACTTTTACGGCCCCTACGGCGATCCCACCCAGGTTCCGACCAACTACGTCATCGATCGCGCCGGCATTGTTCGCTACGCCAAAGTGGGCGCATTCGATCTCGACGCCTTGAACGACCTGCTGGTGCCCCTGCTGCAAGAGCCGGCGCCGCCCGACACACCGGCCGCGCCAGCGGCGTCGGCCACGCCCTAGGGCGCGCCGGGGGCCTTGATTTCCAGCCCCCAGGCCTTGCTGTCGGTCAGATAGGTCTTGGCCGCATCCTGAACCTCGGCCGCCGTCACCTTGGCGTAGTCCGGCAAGGTCGAGCGGATGATTTCCAGCCGCCTCGGGTCGGCGATCGAGCCCTCCAGGCGCAGCAGCCAATAGTCGTTGGTCAACATCGACTTGGCGATCGTGGCCACGCGCGGGTTGCGGGCGCGCTCTAGTTCGTCGGCGGTCACCCCGTGGTCGCGCATGTCGGCGGCGATGGTGGCGACGTCGGTGAAGAAGCCCGGCAGCTTCTGCGGCGGCATCTCCACGGCCGAGAAAGCGACCCCATAGCCGGGGAAGGTCTCCGACAACGACACCACGGTCTCGGGGCTGTAGGTGGCGCCCTGGATGAGGCGCAGGCGGTCGACCACGCGATCCTGCAGCACCTCGCCGGCCAGCATGTCGGCGCGGGCGGCCTGCATATCATTGTAGAAGTCGGTGACCGGCCAGGCGATGACGGCCATGGCCTGGTCCGGCCGACCGCCGTCGGTCAGCATGACCGGCGTCGCGACCGGGGCGGGAAATTGGGTCTTGTCGCCGCCGGCCGGCCAGGGCGTGCGTTCGGGCCTGGGCGGCAGGGCGCCGAAGGTCGCCGCCACCTGGGCGATGGCGTCCTCCACCGTGACGTCGCCGACGATGGTGATCTCGATCGGCGCCGCGGCCAGCGGCTTTCCGAGCAGGGCCTTGACGTCATCGAGCTTGGCGGCCTGCAGCTCTTCGGCGGTCGGCGTCGCCCAGCGGGGATCGCCACCGTGCAGCAGCTGTTCGAAGTCGCGTTGCAGCACGCCGCCGGGGGTCGCGGCCAGCTGCGGCAGGGCGGTGAGATAGCCCTGCTTCAGCCGTTCGAACGCCTCCGGCCGGAAGCCGGGGTGGGCGACATAGGCGGCCAACACCTGCATCTGGGTGTCGAGATCCTTGGGCCTGGTGGTCCCGCGCAGCTGAAAGGCGTCGTCGTTGACCGACATCTGCGCGCTGTACAGTCGACCGTTCAGAGCGCGCTGGCTGTCCTCCAGGCTCATGGCCTCGAAGCCGCCGTCAACGAGCGCCGGCGCCGCCCATGTGGCCGCGGGCCGGTCGCGGGGCAGGTCCTCGCGCCCGTGACCGATGTCCACGGCGATCAGGATCTGGTCCTTGCGATAGTCGGTCGGCTTGACGGTCAGCGCCACGCCGTTGGCGAAGCGCACCACCGTGGCCCCGAGGTCGGCGATCTCGCGGCGCGACCCCACCGCGCCCGGCTTGCCGAACTGGGTATAGGGCCAGACGATCGCCGCCTGAGCCACCGGCGCGGCGACCGGGATCTTGGCCGAGTCGGCGTAGGCCTGGGCGACCGCCGCCTCTCCGCCGTCCACCGATGTAGGGGTCTCCAGTTCCACCAGCGGTCCGGAGCCGGCGAAGATCCGGCGCGCGGCGGCGTCCACCTCCTCGGGCGTCACGTCCTTGGTGGCTGCGTCGAAGAGATCGAGATCTTCATTGGGGTGGGTGAAGACCAGGTTCTCGTCCACGGACTCGGCCAGACCGCCGGCCAGTTCCGGCGTCGGCCGCGTGCCGGCGCCGGTCGCCGCATTCACCAGGCCCGCCCGCGCCTGGGCGATCTCGCGGGCGATCTCGGCCTCGGACACGCCATAGGTGGTCAGGCGGCGCACTTCCTGTTCGATCGTCGACAGGGCGGGCCGCCAGGCGCCAGGGGCGGTGGCGGCCTCGACCATGGCGATCTTGACCGAGTGCAGCAGGTTTTCGAAGGCCCCGTCGGCCTCGATGAAGGGCGGATTGGCCCCCGTGGCCAGTCGGCCCAGCCGGCGGTTGAGCACGGCCAGGGCCAGGTTTTCCACCGTCTCGCGGCGGCGCTTCTCGCGGGTGTCGGGCGAGGCGTCGTAGGGCCGCACCCAGGCGATGTAGGTCAGGGTCTGGACCCCCGGCAGGTCGACGACGCTGACCGTCAGGCCGCGCTTTTCCACCTGGCCGAGATCGGGCTCGACCGTTTCCGGCCCTGTCGGCGTCCAGTCGGCGAAGCGGGCCTTGATCTTGGCCTCGACCTCGGCCGGGTCGAAGTCGCCGACCACGATCAGCGCGGCGCGGTCAGGGCGGTAGTTGGCGCGATAGAACTCGCGGATCAGGCTGGCCGGCGCGGTCTTGATCACATCGACCTTGCCGATCGGGAAGCGCTCGGTGATGCGCTGACCATGGGCCAGCAGATTGATCTGGGCCTTTTCGGCCCGGTAGTCCGGCGTATCGCGCAGCCGCTCCTCGGAGAGGACGATGCCGCGCTCGGTGTCCAGCGCCTTGGGATCGATGTTGAGCTCGCTGGCCGTCTCGCGCATCAGCATCAGCCCGGTGTCGAGCAGGGCCGCGTCGCTCCTGGGAAGATCGAGCTGATAGACCGTCTGGGTCCAGCTGGTCGAGGCGTTGGTGTCGGGGCCAAAGGCGAGACCGTCGCGCTCGAGGATCTTGATCATCTCGCCGCGCGGGACATGGGTCGAGCCTTCGAAGGCCATGTGCTCGAGCACATGGGCGAGGCCCTGCTGGTCGTCGCGCTCCTCGAGCGAGCCGGAGCCGATGCGCAGGCGGATCGAGGTCTGGCCGGCCGGCGTGGCGTTCTTCATCACCGCATAGCGCAGGCCGTTGGGCAGCACGCCGAAGCGAACGTTGGGATCTGCGACCACGTCGCTGCTGGCCTGAGCCCAGGCGGGGTCTTTCGGCGTGGGTTGGGCGAGCGAGGGGCCCGTCAGGGCGAGGACGGCGACGGCGGCGAGAAGGCGAAGGCGCAAAGGGCAGGCTCCAAGGCGCGCCCCCGGCCGCCCGCGACCGCTCTAGGCCGTGTAATGAATGGAGACAACAACCTGCCCCCGCATCAAGGGAGGAGGAATTGTGCGAACACCGCGCCGGAGGGGGATCGAGGACGCCGGTCTGCCGATCCCCCTCCCGCCCTTCGGGCGTACTCCCTCTTAGGGGGGAGGAAGGCGGGGTCTCGACCTCTCCCCCAAGGGAGAGGTCAATGGTCTTATTGCGAGGTATTCGACGCCGCGTCGTTGGCGGGGGCGGCGCTGTTGTCCGCGCTCATGGTGCCGGTGTTGTCGCTGGTCATCGGCGTGGCGGCGCTGGCGTCGGCGGTGTTGCCGGCGTCGGCGGCGGCCTGGGGCTTCGAGCAGGCCCCGAGCGCGAGCGCGCTCGCGGCGCAAATGAGCAGAAGGCTTTTGGCGGCGTTGGTCATGAGTCCGTCTCCCGTGGAATGGCTGGGAGGGAGAACGGTCAGACAGCCGGGCCGTTCCGGAAAAAGTGATCGGCCCGTGACAATAGCGTGCTCACCTCATGCAAACTGTCGCACACCGCCACCGCCAGCCGGCGCATTTCGTCCGTGGCGGGCAGCAGGTCGGGCACCATCACCGTCATCATGCCGGCGGCAGCGGCGGCGCGCACACCGTTGTGCGAATCCTCCAGCGCCAGGCAGTCGGCCGGCGCCACGCCCAGGCGCCGCGCGGCGGCGAGGAACGGATCTGGATGGGGCTTGCCGCGCTCATAGTCGCCGGCGGCGACGACTGTATCGAACCGGCGAAGCAGACCGCTGGGCGCAAGGTGTCGCTCCACCGAGCCATGGCCCGAGGAGGTGGCGATGGCGCGCGGCAGACGGGCACGGTCGAGATGGTCGAGCAGTTCGATGACGCCGGCCTTGACCGGCGCGCCGGCCGCGAGGCGCTCATGGGCCAGCGCGGAGACGTGGTCGAGCCAGGGATCGTAGTCGAAGCCTTCGCCGAAATGGGCCATGGCGATGTCGCGGCTGGCGGCGCTCGGCAGGCCGACCATGCGCAGGAACACGGCCTCGGGGAGATCCGCGCCCAGGCTCCGCGCGGCCTCGATCATCACGTCACGGTAGACGACCTCGGTGTCGAGCAGCAGGCCGTCCATATCGAAGACGACGGCCTTGACCGGACGCGGGATCATCGCGCGAAGGCGTCCTGGCCGACGCCCTGGAAATAGAGCAGCGCGGTGAGGTCGGTCGCCTCCACGCGCGCGTCCGCCCGGGCGGCCACGATCCGCTGGGCGCGATAGGCGACGCCCAGGCCGGCGGCGGAGATCATGTCGAGATCGTTGGCGCCGTCGCCCACGGCGAGCGTATCGGCGAGCGGGATGCCCAGCGCCGCCGCCTCGGCCTGCAGCGCCGCCAGCTTGGCCTCGGCGCCCAGGATCGGCTCGGCGACCTTGCCGGTGAGCCGCGCGCCGTCGTGCAGCAGGAGGTTGGCACGCTGGGCGGCAAAGCCGGCGCGCTCGGCCACGCGCCGGGTGAAGAACTCGAACCCGCCAGAGACCAGCACGCACCGCGTCCCGAACGCGGTCATGGTGCGGATGAGCGTCTCCGCGCCCGGGTTCAGCCGCACCCGCTCGTCATAGGCCCGCTGCAGGGCGTGAAGGTCGAGGCCGGCCAGCAGGGCCACGCGATCGCGCAGGGCGGTCTCGAAGGGAATCTCGCCGGCCATGGCTCGGGCGGTGACAGCGGCGACCTCGGCCTTGAGTCCGGCGAAGTCGGCGATCTCGTCCAGGCATTCGCAGCCGATGATGGTCGAATCCATGTCGGCCACCAGAAGGCGTTTCAGCCGCCCCCCGGCCGGCTGGACGCAGAAATCGACCCCGGCGCGCTCGAGCGCCCGCGCCGCCATGGCGCGCAGGGTGGCAAGGTCGGCGCCCTCGACGAAGATGTCGGCCGCGCCCTCGCCCAGCACCTCCAGACCCTCGGTGGTCCGGCCGGCCTGAGCCACGGCCTCCAGCGCCGCCGGCAGGGCGTCCTGCAGGGCGTCGAAATCCGGGGCCACGAGGGTGAAGGCGAGGCGCATGCCGCGCCTCTCGCCCATCCGCGGAGTCGGAGCAAGGGCGCTTCTCCTCGACGGATGGAAGTTGGACGGACGTATCCTCCAATTGCGTCATCCCGGACGGAGGACTGCGCCAGCAGGCCGCAGATCCGGGACCCAGGGGCCGGTTCCTGATCTCCTGGGTCCCGGCTCTCCGCGCTGAAGCGCTCCGGCCGGGATGACGCAATTTGGTGGGTCGCGTCTACCGCCGGCCGAAGAGGCGTTCGATGTCGGCGAGTTTCAGTTCGACGTAGGTCGGGCGGCCGTGGTTGCACTGGCCGGAGTGCGGCGTCGCCTCCATCCGGCGCAGCAGGGCGTTCATCTCATCGGCGTTGAGTCGCCGGCCGGCGCGCACCGAGCCGTGACAGGCCATGGTGGAGCAGACGTCGGCCAGGCGTTCGGCGAGCGCCAGGGCGGCGCCGTGCTCGGTGAGGTCGTCGGCGATATCGCGGACCAGGGCGGCGGCGTCGACTTCGCCCAGCAACGCCGGCGTCTCGCGCACCAGCACCGCCCCCGGGCCGAACGGCTCCAAAACCAGGCCGAGATCGGCCAGCTCGCCGGCGCGGGCGGCGACGCGCTCGGCTTCGGCGGGGTCCAGCTCGACCACCTCGGGCATCAGCAGCACCTGGCGGGCGACGCCACCGGCGGCCATCTGGGCCTTCATCTGCTCATAGACCAGGCGCTCGTGGGCGGCGTGCTGATCGACGATCACCACCCCGTCGCGGGTCTGGGCGACGATATAGGTTTCATGCACCTGGGCCCGGGCCGCGCCGAGCGGAAAGTCTGCGGGTTCGGGGGCCGGCCCGGCAGGATGGTCGAAGGCGAAGTCCGGCTCGGTGCGGGCCGACACGCCCTCGACGCCCGGCAAACTCGGCGACCAGCCGCCAGAGCGCCAGGCGGAGAAGCCGGCCGGCGACGGCCCTGGCTGATAGGCCGGCCGGAAGCTGCCCAGCGCCTGCGCCGCCACGGTGGTCGAGGCGCGGTGGCCGGCGGCGGCCAGGGCGTGGCGCAGAGCGCCGATGACCAGGCCGCGCACCAGCCCCGGATCGCGGAAGCGCACCTCGGCCTTGGCCGGATGGACGTTGACGTCCACCTCGGTGGAATCCAGCGAAAGATAGAGCGCCGCCGCCGGATGGCGGTCGCGGGCCAGGAAGTCGGCGTAGGCGGCGCGCAGGGCGCCCTGCAGCAGCCGGTCGCGCACCGGCCGTCCGTTCACGAACAGATATTGCTGGGCGGCGTTGCCGCGGTTGTAGGTCGGCAGGCCGGCGAAGCCGGTCAGGCGCACACCCTCGCGGTCTTGGTCGACGGTCAGGGCATTGGCGGCGAAGTCGCGCCCGAGCACGGCCGCGAGACGCGCGAGCCGGCCGGCCTCGTCCGGCGCCTCGGCGTCGAGCCTCAGGGTCCGCCGGCCATCGATATCGAGGCTGAACGCGACGGCGGGATTGGCCATGGCGGCGCGCTTGACCTCCTCGGCGATGGCCATGGCCTCGGCGCGCTCGGACTTCATGAATTTCAGGCGCGCGGGGGTGGCGTAGAACAGGTCGCGGACCTCGACGCGAGCGCCGTGCGGGCCGGCAAAGGCCGTCGGTCCGACCTCGCCCAGGGCCCCGGCGTCAACGCGCAGGCTCCAGGCCTCGGCGCCGGCCGTGCGCGCGGCGATGGTCAGGCGCGCCACCGAGCCGATCGACGGCAGGGCCTCGCCGCGAAAGCCGAGGGTGGAGATACGCAGGAGGTCGAAGGCGCCGTCCTCGCCCGCCTTCAGCTTGGAGGTGGCGTGGCGCTCGACGGCCAGATGAAGCTCGGCGGGCGGCAGGCCGGCCCCATCGTCGGCCACCAGGATGCGGGCGAGCCCGCCGCCGTCGACCTGGATCTCGACCCGCCCGGCTCCGGCGTCGAGGGCGTTCTCGATCAGCTCCTTGACCGCGCTCGCCGGCCGTTCAACCACCTCGCCGGCGGCGATGCGGTTGATGAGCTCGGGAGGCAGGCGCTGAATGGCCATAGGGGCTTATAGGCCCGATTCCACGATATTCCCTCTCCCGCCGGGAGAGGGAGGGATCGCCCTACTCGGTCGGTTCGGCGTCGTTGCGACCGGCGCGTTCGGCGATGCGGGCTGATTTGCCGCGGCGATCGCGCAGATAATAGAGCTTGGCCCGCCGCACGGCGCCGCGGCGCTTGACCTCGATGGACTCGATCATCGGCGACAGCACCGGGAAGACCCGCTCGACGCCTTCGCCGAAGCTGATCTTGCGGACGGTGAAATTCTCCTGCAGCCCATGGCCGGAGCGGGCGATGACCACGCCCTCATAGGCCTGGACGCGCTCGCGCTCGCCTTCCTTGATCTTGACGTTCACCCGCACGGTGTCGCCGGGTTGAAAGGCGGGGATCTTCTTGCCGGCCAGGACGCGTACGGCCTCGGCCTTTTCCAGTTCTTCGATCACGTTCATCGTCGTCAGTCCTTCTTGTCACTGGGCTTTAAGCGGCCCTTTGCCTGTTGATTGGCGAGATGCGCCGCCCACAAATCCGGCCGCCGCTCCCGCGTAGCTGCTTCCCTCTGGCCCTGCCGCCACCTGGCCACCTCGGCGTGGTGGCCCGACAACAACACCTCGGGGACTTCGCGGTCTTCGAAGGATCGCGGGCGGGTGAACTGGGGATGCTCCAGCAGACCGTCCTCGAAACTCTCCTCGGCGAGACTGGCGCGCTCGCCCAGAACTCCGGGCAGGAGACGCACGCAGGCCTCGATGAGGACCAGAGCCGCCGCCTCGCCACCGGCGAGCACCGCGTCTCCAACCGCCACTTCCTCGAACCCGCGGGCGTCGATGACCCGCTGGTCCACCCCTTCGAACCGGCCGCACAGAACGATGAGACCGGGCGTCTCGGACCAGGCCTTGACGCGCGCCTGGGTCAGGGGCCGACCCCGGGCGCTCATATACAAAAACGGCCGACCGGCCGCCTCGATGCTGTCTAGCGCCGAAGCGATCACGTCCGCCCGCATGACCTGTCCCGGACCGCCCCCAGAGGGGGTGTCGTCCAGGAAGCCGCGCTTATCCTTGGAAAAGGCGCGAATGTCCACCGTTTCCAGCCGCCACAGGTCGGCCTCGCGCCAGGCGGTCCCGATCAGGGAGACGCCCAGCGGCCCCGGAAAGGCCTCCGGAAACATGGTCAGCACGGTGGCGACGAACGGCATGGAGGCGCGGATGCGCATCGTCCGCCGCCAAGGTCAAGGGAGGGAGAATTAGTCCTCCCTCCCCTCGATGGGGAGGGTGGACCGACCGCAGGTCGGGACGGGTGGGGCGGCCGCTCCACCCCCCTCCGACCTCGCTGCGCGAGGCCACCTCCCCCATCGAGGGGGAGGAGGACTTTTGTTTTACAGCGCCTCGATGATCGTCACATTAGCGAGGCCGCCGCCTTCGCACATGGTCTGCAGGCCATATTTCTTGCCGCGGGCGCGCAGGGCGTGGACCAGGGTGGTCATCAGCTTGGTGCCGGAGGCGCCCAGCGGATGGCCCAGCGCGATGGCCCCGCCGTTGACGTTGAGCCGGGCCGGGTCGGCGCCGGTCTTCTGCAGCCAGGCCACCGGCACCGAGGCGAAGGCCTCATTGACCTCGAAGAGATCGATGTCGTCGATCGACAGACCGGCCCGCTTCAGCGCCAGCTCGGTGGCCGGAATCGGGGTCTCCAGCATGACCACCGGGTCGCCGCCGATGACCGTGAGGTGATGGACGCGGGCGAGCGGGGCGACGCCGAGCTGCTTCAGACCCTTTTCGGAGACCACCAGCACGCCGGAGGCGCCGTCGCAGATCTGGCTGGAGGTGGCGGCGGTGATCCGCCCGCCTTCGCGCAGCAGCTTCACGCCGCGGATGCCCTCGAGGCTGGCGTCGAAGCGGATGCCTTCGTCGGTCGCATGCTGGCTTTCCGCCCCCTCGGCGTCCTTGATCGTGATCGGCGTGATCTCGTCCTTGAACGCGCCGGCCTGGGTGGCCGCAATCGCCCGCTGATGACTTTCGAAACCGAAGACGTCGAGCTGGTCCTTGGTCAGGCCGTACTTCTCGGCGATCATCTCGGCGCCCATGAACTGGCTGAACTGGATGTTCGGATAGCGCTCGCGCTGGGCCGGGCTCATCGGATTGCCGAGGCCGTTCTGGGCCGGCAGGGTCACCGACATGCCCATGGGGACGCGGGTCATGCTCTCCACGCCGGCGGCGATGACGATGTCCTGCGTGCCGCTCATGATGGCCTGGGCGGCGAACTGCAGCGCCTGCTGCGAGGAGCCGCACTGGCGGTCGACGCTGGTGCCCGGCACGCTCTCGGGCAGGCTGGAGGCGAGGATGGCGCCGCGGGCGACGTTGAAGCCCTGTTCGCCGGCCTGGGTGACGCAGCCCATGATCACGTCCTCGATCTGGGCCGGGTCGACGCCCGAACGCTCGACCAGGCTGTCCAGCACCTGGCCGGCGAGGTCGGCGGGATGCCAGCCGGCCAGCTTGCCGCCCTTGCGGCCTCCGGCGGTGCGCGTGGCGGCGACGATATAGGCGGCGGTCATGTCGGTTCCTTCTGGCGGATGGGGCCCCAGCGGGCCTTGTCTCGCCATATAAGTGCGCGGGCGACGTAGCGTCAGCCAAGAGGCGATCGCGTATCGCGCGTGGAGCTCAAATCACCTCGCCCAGCGAGAGAGGTGTTTTGAGTGCGACGTCCGCGCCCAGAAATCCGCTCCTCAGAAGCTCGCTCTCAATGTCGCTCCATAGGTGCGGGGCGTGCCGGGTTGGCCGCTGATGGCGAAGGTGCCGGCGCCCGGGATCGAGGCCGTGCCGAGGTTGTCGTAGTAGCGGGCGTTGAAGGCATTCTCGATCCATAGCGACAGGTCATAGCGCCCGCGATCGAGGCTCGCGCCCAGGCGGGCGTTGACCAGGGAATAGGCCGGGATGCGGGTCAGCGGCCCGTCGTCCACCGTGCCGTCGGCGCTGGAGCGGAAGGAATATTGCACCAGGGCGTAGGGCGAGACGTGGTCGTTGAGCTCGAAGCGGTAGGACGCCTGGGCGTTGGCGATCCAGCGCGGGGCCTCATAGACCGGCGCGCCCGTCAGGTTGCACACCGCCGCCCCGCCCACCGGGCACGGGGCGTTGGCGTAGTTGGTGTAGACCGCCTCGTTGTAGGAGCCATTGGCCGACAGGGTCAGCCCGCCCGTCACGTCCCAGGCGACGTCCGCCTCGACGCCGCGGGCGCGGATATTGCCGACGTTGGCGAGGTAGGACTTGGCCCCGTTGGTCGGATAGATGTTGGCCTGCAGGCCGCTCAGGGTCTCCCAATAGCCGCCGACGTCGAACAGCAGCCGGTGGTCGAACAGGGCCTGCTTGATCCCCACCTCCCAGTCGCGGACGTGCTCGGGCTGCAGCACCAGCGGCACGCCGGCGCTGACCGCCGAATTGAGGTTGAGACCGGCCGACTTATAGCCCGTCGAATAGGACGCGTAGAAGGTGTTGTCCGGGTTGAGCTTGTAGGCGGCGCTGGCCAGCCAGGAGAGATTGTCGCCCTTGACGTCCACGTCATAGTGGAACGGGATCGCGGTGGTCACATAGGGCGTCCCCACCGTCGAGGTGTTGCTGACCCCGTGCTTGTCGTCGTGGGTGTAGCGCAGGCCGGCGGTGAGAGTCAGATGGCGGGTCAGCTCGTAGTTGGCCTGGCCGAAGGCCGCGGCGCTGTCGGTGATCGCCCGCGTATCGCCGATATATTGCGAGCCGGCGGCGATGGAGACCGGGGCGGCGGCCGGGTTCGCGGTCCGCAGATAGTCGGTGTAGAAGGCCCCCGCCTGAGAGCCGAACTGGTTCAGGACGTAGTGGTCGCGCAGGGCCTGGTTGAACAGATAGACGCCGGCCTGCCAGTTGAAACGGCCGGGGTTGGACGCCAGGCGCACCTCCTGCGAAAACTGCTCGTCCTTGGTGTTGGCCGCATTGACCTGGATGATGTCCAGTGGCGTGCCGTCGCTGTCCTGCAGCGGATCGAAATGCCAGTAGCGGTAGGCGGTGATCGAGGTCAGGGTCGCCCAGCCGAGCTTCCAATCGACCTCGGCCGAGACCGAATGCTGGTCGGTGCGCATGTCCTGCGGCGAGTTCTGCTGCACGGCGAAGAAGTCCGCCTCGGGGACGTAACCCAGCTCGTCGAACACCGCGAGCGTGCGCCGGGTGGCGGCGGTCACCGTGGGTGACAGCACCTGCTTGATCACCGACACGCAGCAGGTGTCGTCCTCGCGCGAATAGTCGGCGATCAGGCGCACGGAGAGGTTGGTCGTCGGCGTCCACAAGAGTTGCAGCCGGCCGCCCTGCCGGCCGATGCTGTTGGCGCCGACGCCAGTGACAGTGTTGGGCAGATCGCCCTCGCGGTAGGTGTTGAAGGCGGTGAGGCGGAAGGCGAGCTGATCGGCGACGATCGGGCCGGTGATGCTGGCCCGCTCCTGGTTGTAGCCATAGTTGCCGAACGAGGCGTCGACCGTGGCGCCGAACTCGAAGCTGGGCTTCTGGGTCGAGATATTGACCACGCCGGCCGAGCTGTTGCGCCCGAACAGGGTCCCCTGCGGGCCGCGCAGAACCTCGATCTGGTCGATGTCGATGAGGTCAGAGAGCGCCATGCCCGGCCGGCCCAGATAGACATTGTCGATATAGACCCCGACCGAGGTGTCGAGGCCGTCGGCCGCCGACGACACGCCGATGCCGCGGATGCCGATCGAGGAATTGCGGGCGTTGGACTGATAGGCGGTGAAGCTCGGCACCTGGGCCTGCAGGTCGCTCAGGGTATAGGCGCCGGTCTTGGTGAGATCCTGGCCCGATAGGGCCGTCAGGGCGATGGGCACGTCGATGGCGCGCTCGGTCTGGCGGCGGGCGGTCACCACCACGCCTTCGGCCTCGAAGGCCGTCGAGCCGGCGGCGGCGTCGGTCACAGCCGACGCAACCTGTTGGGGCGCGGTGGCCTGCTGGGCCAAGGCGGGCGCGGGGGCGAGGGTGGCGAAACCGCCGGCAAGCAGAAGTCCTTGAAATCTCGTCATGGGTCCGTCGGCTGTTGTTGTTCTTGGGAGTCCGGACGACAGCGTGCGGCCGACGTCGGTTGCGGACGGCGGATAGGTCGATTCATTTCCTATTTGGTCAATAGGATTAGACCCCAATCCTTCTGAGATCGCTTTCAGCTTTCGTGGAAAGAGATTCTCTGATCAGCGCTTCAGTTTTTGCCGATGGTCTTGGAATTATTCCCAGTGATTAGATATGTTCATACGCGCGCCCGGTTGGCGGGCCGCCGAGCTGGGAAGCCAAGGTCATGTCCGTCGCCGTTTCATCTCGCACCGGTCCGGTCGCCCAAGAGGCCGAACGCCATCGCTACCGCCGCATCCGGGTCGATCCGGTCACGCCGGTCATCGGCGCCGAGATCTCGGGCGTCGACCTCAGCAAACCCCTGGACCAGCATGTCATCGACGACATCACCCGGGCGCTGCACAACTGGCGGGTGGTCTTCTTCCGCGACCAGACCCTGACCAACGATCAGCTGAAGGCCTTCGGCCGCCATTTCGGCCCGCTCACGCCGGCCCACCCGATCGCCGACGGTCTCGACGACCATCCGGAGATCTGGGAGCGGACGATCGAGGACTACCGCACCCGCAAGATCGAGACCTATTCCAAGCCGCCCAGCGCCAAGCCGCCCCAGGACTACAAGGGCTGGCACATCGACATCACCTTCGTCGCCAACCCCAACCGCTATTCGATCCTCTACGGGGTGCAGATTCCGGACTTCGGCGGCGACACCCTGTTCGCCAATCTGATCGCCGCCTACGAGGGCCTGAGCCCCAAGATTCAGCAGCTGATCGACGACCTGAAGACGGTCCACCGGACCAGCAACTACGATTCCACCGACGGCCGCGTCCGCAAGGACGGCAAGCATCCCGGCCCCTTCGCCTCGCTGCATCCCCTGGTGCGCATCCATCCGGAAACCGGCGAGAAGCTGCTGTTCCTCAATCCGGGCACCACCAGCCACATCGTCGGCCTGAAGGAGCCGGAGAGCCGCGCCATCCTCGAGCTGCTCGTTCACGAGCTGACCCGGCCCGAATACGCGGTGCGCTTCCGCTGGCGGCCGGGCTCGCTGGTGGTGTGGGACAACCAGGCCGTCGCCCACGCCGGGCCGATCGACTATTCGCACTTCGACCTGCCTCGGGTCGTGCGGCGGATCACCGTGGCCGGCGAGCTGCCGCGGGGGCCGGACGGCTTCCGCTCCCAGCCGCTGGACGGCGAGCTGTTCGGCGTCATCGGCTGAGCGCCGTGCTGCGCTGGCGACGCGTGAAGCTGGCGGCCGGCGTCCTGCTGGCCGCCGCCCCGGCGGTCTATATGGTCGCGGCGGCGCCGCGCCCGGACCCCGGGACCGCGCGCCTGGCCCTTGACGCGCCGTTGCCGCAGACCGTGCCGCCCGGCGTCACCCTGGCCGTCGGCGATCCGACCACCGAGGCGGTGATGAAGCACCTGGGCTGGCAGGCGCCGTTCGCCATCAAATGGGCGCGGATCACCGGCGGGCCGGCGGTGACCGAGGCCTTCCACGCCAAGGTCCTGGACGTGGGCCTGTCGGCCGACATCCCGCCGATCCACGCCACCTGGGTCGGCATCCCGGTCAAGACCATCGCGGTGATGTTCCGCGCCGATCCAGCGAACCATCCGCTCTATGAATTGGCGGTGGCGCCGGGCTCGGGGATCGCCAGCCTCGCCGACCTCAGGGGCAAGCGCATCGCCTTCAGTCCGGGCCAGGTCCAGGGCGAGGTGGTGCTGCGCACCCTGGCCGCCGAGCATCTGACCAAGAAGGACGTGACCCTGGTCGAGCTGCCCAGCACCGGCGCCGACGTCTATATCAACGCCTTGGTCGGCGGCCTGGTCGACGCCGCGCCCCTGGCCCCAGGGGCCGCGACCCGCCACTACCTCGACGACTGGGGGGCCAAGGGCGCACGGCTGCTGCCCCATCCGGGCTTCCGCGACGACCTCCTCAACATCTATGTCCGCCAGGAGACTCTGGCCGATCCGGCCAAGGCCGCCGCCCTGCGCGCCTACGTCCAGCTGTGGGCCAGGGCCAACGCCTGGATCGACGCCCATCCCGCCGAGTGGGCCAAGCTCTACTATGTCGACCAGGAGGGCCTCTCCCCGGACGACGCTCGCTATGTGGTCGAGGCCACCGGCCGCCGCGACGCGCCGCGCGACTGGGCGGGCGCCGTCGCCTTGCAGCAGAGCGCCGTCAATCTCATGGCCGCCGAGACGGGCCACAAACGCTTCGACGCCCACGCCCTCTTCGACACCCGTTTCGAGCCGGTGGAGGCGCAGGCCTGGAGCGCCGCCCGCCAACAGGTCGCCAGCCGGTGAACGCGCCACTGACGGGCGCCTTCGAGATCGCCGCCACGGCGCGACCCGCCTGGACCCCCCCGCCCGCGTCGCCGCCGGCCCGTCCGAGGCTCGGGCTCGGTCGCCCCGCGCCCTTGGGCTGGCTGCTCGGACCGGGGTTGCTGCTGTTCTACTGGTCGGTGGGCTCGGCCAGCGGCTTCATCGACGCGCGCATTCTGCCCTCGCCGTGGGCGACGGTGGCGACGGCGGCCGACCTCATCCGCGAGGGCCGACTGCAGACCAACCTGGCCGTATCGGCCCTGCGAGCCGGCGAGGGCTTCGTGCTCGGCGTCAGCGCCGGCCTCGTGGTGGCGCTGATCTCCGGCCTCAGCCTCACCGGCGGCTACGTCTTCGACGGCCTGGTGCAGATGAAGCGGGCCATCCCGACCCTGGCCCTGATCCCGCTGGTCATCCTGTGGTTCGGCATCGGCGAGGTCATGAAGGTGACCGTCATCGCCCTCACGGTCTTCATCCCGGTCTATCTGCAGACCCACAACGCCCTGCGCGCTATCGACCTGCGCTATGTCGAGCTGGCCGAGACCCTGGGCCTGTCGCGTTGGGCCTTCATCCGCTCCGTCGTCCTGCCAGGCGCCCTCCCCGGCGTGTTTCTGGGGCTGCGCTTCGCGGTGATGAGCGCCTGGCTGGCCCTGGTGGTGGTCGAGCAGCTCAACGCCGCCAGCGGCGTCGGCTATATGATCAACCTCGCCCGCACCTACGCCCAAACCGACGTCATCGTGGTCGGCCTGGTGGTCTACGCCCTGCTGGGCCTCGTCTCCGACAGCGCCGTGCGCGTGGCCGAAACGCGCGTGCTTTCCTGGCGCAGGAGCCTGGCGTCGTGAGCGCCGTGCGCGTCCGCGGGCTGACCCGCCGCTTCACCCTGCGCGGGGTGCTGAACGGCGTCGATCTGGATATCGCGCCCGGCGAATTCGTCGCCCTGGTCGGGGCCAGCGGCTCGGGCAAGAGCACCCTGCTGCGGGCGCTGGCGGGCATCGACCATGAGGCTCAGGGCGAAGGCGAGATCGCCGTTCCGGCGCGCCTCTCGGTGGTGTTCCAGGACGCCCGCCTGCTGCCGTGGAAGCGGGTGCTGGCCAACGCCACCCTGGGCCTCACCGGCGCCGACGTACGCACGCGGGGCCTGGCCGCCCTGGCCGAGGTCGGCCTCGCCGGCCGCGAGGACGCCTGGCCGCACGAGCTCTCCGGCGGCGAGCAGCAGCGCGTGGCCCTGGCCCGGTCGCTGACCCGCGAGCCCGAGCTGCTGTTGGCCGACGAGCCCTTCGGGGCCCTGGACGCCCTGACCCGTCTGCGCATGCACGCCCTCTTGAAGCGCCTGTCGGAGACCCACCGGCCAGCGGTGCTGCTGGTCACCCACGACGTCGACGAAGCCATCGAACTGGCCGACCGCGTGGTGCTGCTGGAAGCGGGACGCATCGCCGCCGACATCCCGATCGACCATGCCGCCCCGGACCGCGCCGCGCGCTTCCTGGCCCTGCGCGCGAGTCTCCTGGCCCTCCTCGGCGTCGAAGATCCGCTGAGCGACGAGCCCAAAATACCTGGACCCACGCGGAGCATGGGAAGGTGAGGGGTTAGGGAACCCTCAGGGATTCCAAAATTGCGTCATCCCGGAAGCCGGCGCAGCCGGCTATCCGGGACCCAGGCGATCAAGCTCAGGCGGCAACCGCAACCGTCATGCAGCGTCGCGGCCGGCGTACGTCACCCCCTGGGTCCCGGATCTCCGCGCCCGTGGCGCTGCGTCCGGGATGACGCACATTTTTTGGCCGCCTTCCCTAACCCCTCAGCCGGAGAGGTGAAGGGAGAAGCGTGGACCGCTGTCAGGAGGGCCTATCTGGGGTCGCGGCCGGCGCCTGAGTCGGGATTGTTGGGATCGGGCTCGCGGCCGTCAGGCGCCCCTTTCTGATCTTTCGGCTTGGGCGGCGTCGCCGGCGCCTTCCCATGGTCGGAGCGCTCTTGAGCGTCGGGAGAAAGAGGTTTGTCGGCCATGGCGGAGCTTAGCGCCTTCGGAGCAAATGTTCCAACGCTCCAGAAAACCCACGCCTACTCGCCACTGAGCCGGGTGACCAACCTAGCCGCCAGCTCGGCGACCTGGCCGCGGATGTCGGGGACGGCGGTGATTTCCCACAGGGCGCCGCGGGTGATCGGGCCCACGGCGTAGAGCGCCGGATCGGGCCGGCCGGCGGCGTCGACCACCCGGCCCTCGCCGTCGATCTCCAGTCCGAGCGCCAGGGGATCGAGCCGGGCGAAACCGCCGTCGATCAGGCCGCGCAGCAGGGGATGGCGGGTGCGGGCGAGGTCCGCGCCCACGCCCGAGCAGTTGACGATCCGCGCCCCACGCCAGGCGCTATCGGCGGTCGATCCTCGCGGGCGCCAGGCGACGCGGACGATGTCCTCGTCCGGCGTCGCGCCGATCAGGCGGCCGGCCGCGACGGTCAGCCGGCCATCGGCGCGCCGGCGGTCGAACCATTCGGCGATCGCCGGCGCCATGCGATGGCGGTGGACGTCCCACCAGGGGCGCAGATGACGCAGGAACCGCCGCCGCTCGACCTCGCTGGCCGCGCGCCAGGTCGCCTGGACGTGCGGACGCAGCTCGTCCACGGCCGTACGCCAGTCGGTCTCGCGCGCCCGCCGGCGGACCTCGGCCAGGCGGGCGGAGAGCGGCCCAGCCGTCGCGGGACGGGTTCGCGACAGGTCGGGCGGGGCGTCGCCGTGCCGCCGAGGGATGAGGCCCCGCCGCGACAACGCCAGGATGGGGCCGACATGGCCCCGCGCATCGAGCTCGATGGCCGCGTCGACCATGGTCAGCCCCGAACCGAGCAGCAGCACCGGCGCATCCTCGGCCAGATCCTCGAACGCGCCCGCGCCCCACGGATCGCCGGCGTAGAGCGCCGGCGGCAGGGCGGCCAGACCCGAAGGCGGGGGCGGCGGCAGATTGCCCACCGCCAGGACCACCACATCGGCCTCGATCGTCCGACCCATGGCCAGCGTCAGGCGCGTGCGCGCGCCGGCGCGCTTCACGGCTGTCACTTCGTCCGCTTCGAGCAGCAGCCGACCCGCCCCGTCCGGGCCGCGCACCGCGTGGCGGAGCTGGGCGGCGAGATAGGCGCCATAGTCGCCGCGACCGATGAAGGCCGAGGTTCGTACGCTCTCGCTGTTGGCGCTCAACCAGCGCGCCAGATGACCAGGATCATCCGGCCAGGCCGACATGTTGCCCACGCGGACATTGAGCAGGTGGCGCGGATTGCGCGTGCCATAGGCGAGGCCGCGTCCGAAGCCGCCGGCGCGTTCCAGCAGGATGACGGTAAGCTCCGGCGGCCCGGCGCGCAGCAGATGCAGGGCCAGCAAGGTCCCGCTGAACCCCGCGCCGACGATGGCCACGGCCCGGCCCGACTTGTGAGAGACGTGAGCCAACCGCGTCGCCATGAGTTATGAGGAATTATTCAGATAGGATTTATAGACATCGCATCTTGCGAGCAATGGCGGCTGGGACTCCTAACCCTCCTTCCCCTTGATGGGGAAGGTGGCTCGCGAAGCGAGACGGATGGGATGGAGCAGTCACCCCACCCCGGGCGGCGGAGTTTATCCTCGGGCCGGCCATTGGCCGGACCCGGGGGCCGTCTCGCCCTCCCCATCAAGGGGAGGGAGGAAAAGGTGACGACTCTCCTCGCTCGCTGTAGGAGGGCGCTCCCCGCCACGCGAGTCCCTTATCCCTTGCGACTGCCCCAGGCCCGGCTCGAACAGGTGCTCGACCGCTTCCGCGAGGTGGAGGCGCGGATGGGCGCGGCCGGCGAGACAGCCGAGATCGTGCGCCTGGGCAAGGAATATGCCGAGCTGCGCCCCGTGGCCAAGGCGGCCCAGCATTTGGCTGAGGCCCGCGCCGAGCGCGCCGACCTGGAAGCCATGGCGGACGGCGACGACGCCGAGATGGCCGCCCTGGCGCGCGAAGAGCTTTCCACCCTCGACGAGCGCCTGCCCGAGGCCGAGCGCGCCCTGGCCCTCCTCCTCGCCCCGCGCGACGCCGACGAGAACGCCTCGGCCATACTGGAGGTGCGCGCCGGCACCGGCGGCGACGAGGCGGCCCTGTTCGCCGGCGATCTCTTCCGCATGTACCAGCGCTATGCCGCCGTGCGCGGCTGGAAGGTGGACATCGACAGCGTCTCCGAAGGCGAGATGGGCGGCTATAAGGAGATCATCGCCTCCATCGAGGGCGACGGCGTGTTTGGCCGGCTGAAGTTCGAAAGCGGCGTCCACCGCGTGCAGCGCGTGCCCCAGACGGAGACGCAGGGCCGCATCCACACCTCCGCCGCCACCGTGGCCGTGCTGCCGCAGGTGGAGGACGTGGCGATCGAGGTGGCCGACCAGGACATCCGCATCGACACCTATCGCTCGTCCGGCGCCGGCGGCCAGCACGTCAACAAGACCGACTCGGCGGTGCGCATCACCCACCTGCCCACCGGCATCGTGGTCACCTCGTCGGAGAAGTCTCAGCACCAGAACCGCGCCCGGGCGATGAAGGTGTTGAAGGCCAAGCTGTATGACCAGAAGCGCGAGGCGCTGGACGTCGAACGCTCGGCCGCGCGCAAGAGCCAAGTGGGCTCCGGCGACCGCTCGGAGCGCATCCGCACCTATAATTTCCCGCAAGGCCGGGTGACCGACCACCGCATCAATCTGACGCTCTACAACCTGCCGCGCGTGATCGAGGGCGAGTCGCTGGACGATGTGATCGAACCGCTGATCGCGGAGGATCAGGCGGCGCGGCTGGCGAGTTTGGAGGAGTGAGGGGGCGAAATCAGCCTTGGACTCAACGCGACTTCGCCGCCCACCCTGCCGCAAAAGTAGCCCGAGGCTGATTTGTACGCCCCTGCGATAGGTCGGAACGCGCCAAGGAGCCGCGCGGCTTGACCGCCTGCCTGCCGCTTGCCTTATTTAGCCACTGAGAGGAATTTAAGCATGGCTATCAGCAAGGCGCTCCAGTTTCTTCCTATTGATCGATTGTTCCTAGACCCACAAAATCCTCGCTTGGGAAGGGACAAGCGCAGAATTGGGTTAGATCAAACCCAATTGTTGCAAGAAATGTCGTCCTGGACACTCGAAGAATTGGTCGATTCATTTGCTCAAGCGGGAGGTTTTTGGACTCAGGACGCCTTAATTGTAGTGTCCGAAAAGGTCGATGGGAAAGATACCGGCGGCTTCATAGTCATAGAAGGAAACCGCCGTCTCGCTGCTTTGAAATTGCTATACGGAGCGCAGGCGGGAAAACTGGAACCACCCCGTTGGCTATCGGAACGGTTAGCCACGTTTAAACCTGCCCTAGACGATGACATATTCCAACATCTTCCTGTGCTCGTTGCGGATAGTCGAGATGATGTCTTGGCCTATCTTGGATTCCGCCACGTCACCGGGATCAAAGAGTGGCGGCCTGCCGAGAAGGCCGAATTCATTTCGTCATTGGTAGATGAAAAAAAACTCTCGTTCCGCGAGGTCGCGAGGCAAATTGGGAGCCGCTCTGATACCGTCCGCCAGAATTATTTGGCGTTCAAAATGTTACTCCAAATGGAAGAGATGGAAGATTTTGATTGGAGTGAGGTAGAGAGCCGCTTCTCGCTCCTGTTCCTATCGATTCGATCAGAGGGGACTCGGTCATTTCTCGGGGTCGAGCTGAAGGGTGACGTGCCGGAGTCCGCCAAACCAATTCCGCTCGAAAAGCAGGATGACGCGCGGCAGTTTGCGACATGGTTGTTCGGGACGAAGGACCACCGCGCAATCGTTAGGGACTCGCGCAACGTTGATAAATTTGGCGAAATTCTTGGAACGCCAAGAGCTGTGGACTACCTAGTGAAGGCAACCCGCCCTGATTTTGAGACCGCATATTCACTTACTGCTTCGGCCGATCTTGTTGTCGACCCTCTAAATGAGGCGGCGCGGCAAATCCGGTTGGCGCTTAGCGAGTTGAGCGATCGCGGCACCGAGGACCTCGTCAAAGAGGCGGCTTGGCCTGTTATTGAAAGCGGAATCACGCTTGCTCGATACACAGGCGAGAACCTAGGCCGCGCTCGGGAGATGCTCCTTGCTGCTTGATCTTAGGACGATAGGGTGGGGACCAGCCTCGCGGCCGACGAACAGACGAACAGAGCTATTCGCCGATTGGATCGAAGCCCAGACACTAGTTGCGGGGGTCGGAAACTCTGTATCGAAGCACGAAATCGTCGATCGACTCGAAGGCACATCGCTTGTTGCAGACAGCGACGATGGATGGGTACTGGTCGAGGACGCTTTCTCTGTCTGTCGAAACCGCGAGGACCAGATTGGCACCGGCTATCCATTCTCAGTATCAGGGAACACAATAAAATTCTTCGATGCTTCGAAAATTGCCTACGTATTTTGCCTATTAATATCCCTTCCGGAGCAACTAAGGTCCCTGCGCACGACGTACCCCGTGGAATTCCGCGACATATTTGAACAACTCGTTGCCGAAGCCCTTCGATTTTCTATGCCGCGTTGGGATATATACCCCACCGGATGGTCCTCAATCGCTGGCAAAGCTGGAAAAGGAGCCATAGTCGGAAAGATCGGGGAGTGGATACTAGCGAAACATTGCGATCCGAGCGTATTTCCAAATGCAAACGATGCTCAGGTTGATATTGCTGCCGTCAGGCCTTTTGGAGACACAAGGAGTGCTTTTCCAGTAATGCTCGGCCAGTGTGCAACTGGAGTTACAGACTGGAAATCCAAGGCGTGTCGGCCAAATCTCGATCGCTGGCAGAAGGCTGTTCAATTTAGCAACCACCCCACAAAGTTGTTCGCGGTCCCGTTCGCGCTTGATGATGAAAGTTTCTGGGAGGCAACTGTGGAGTGTTCTGGACTAGTCCTAGATCGAATACGGATCTGCGCGGACTTGCCGAATCTACCCCAACCGCTCACAGAAATAACAAGCGAGTGGCTCGAACGGGCTACAGTTGCGCTTCCGATGGCTGCGTAGCTGGCGCTTGCGTCCTGGGCCTCGGACCTCGGCCTGCGCCAGGGTGGTCGACGTGGGTTCCAATGTAACGCCAATACTTAGGTGGCACGGGAGTGGGCGCGGCCAATTCGGGTGCGCGATCGGCCTTTGTGAGTTCGAACCGAACGGTGGCGGTCACTCCACCACCTAACCGTACGATCAACGCTCTTCCGACCCTCTCCGCCAACAGCGGAGGAACTGCGTTTCCGATTTGCCGCTGACGAGAAGAACGATTTCCCACGAAGACATAGTCCGATGGGAATGTTTGGAGCGCCGCTAACTCGGCTGTTGAAAGCAGCCGGTTTTGCCAGTGAAATGGCCCCGAATTCTGGGATGGATTTGCGACAATAGTCGGAGACGGTTCTTGCGGGTCTAGCTTGTAGAGAAACGACCAAAACCGCGTTCGCCAGCCGAACAACGACTTTCCTTTACCTCGCGAAGTGTGAAACAAATAGTTTTTGCCTGGGGGAATTGTTGGCAAAAGGTCAGCCCATCGACCCTTAACCTCAAGAGCTTCTTCAACAGTCGAATCCAGAGACCGCGCGCATGCGTCCCAGGCCGTCAAGTATGGCTTTGCCTCAGCTCCATGACTGGGTTCGGGAAATTTGAATCGTTCGCCGTCTCTGATACCGACGGCAAGAAAGCGACGGCGTTTTTGTGGTACTCCAAAATCGGCGGAACTCAGAATCCCGTCTGCAACTGAGTATTTCAAGCCATCTTCAGACAACGCGGCAAGACCTTCTTTTAGCGTTTCTAGACCACCCCACCTTGAGAATCCCTCAACGTTTTCCAACAGAAACGCTCGTGGTTTAAGTATTGAGAGCGCTTTCAAGTAGGCACGAATTGTGTCTGATCGAGGGTCACTCAATCCTCTAGCTCCTGCATGGGTCCAGAGGGCGGACTTTGAAAATGGTTGGCAGGGTGGGCCGCCGGCAAGAAGATCGAGCGAACCCATTGCACCGATTGCTTCAAAATCGACGACTGAAATGTCGCTTTGGATTACCTCGGCACGCCCGTTGGCAATCAACGTGCCGCAGCAATCTGCGTCCTGCTCAATAGAGGCAATGATATCGAACCCTGCAGCTTCAAGGCCGAGATCGAGTCCGCCGGCCCCGCTGAAAAGACTCACGCACTTCATGCTGTGAGCTCAACGCCAGCCGGCCCAATGTCAAGTCCCAAATCAGAGGATGGGAGGCTCGACGAGAGCACCACGGTCACTTAGTTGCTGGCGCGCCACCTATTCGGAGAGGATGTGTGCACACTCGAATCCGCGCGCATGCACCACGGGCGGCAGGGCCACCGACAGGTTCTCATCGATCAGCAGCCGAGGAAGGCTCAAGCCGCGGCGCGCTTGTAGCGCCGGGTTGAAGCGGCCTCCCCGGATCGCCAGTTCGGGGCCTTCGGCCGGCCGCGCCTCGGATGCGCCCGCACATAGATCGCCGCCGCGCCGATCATCGAGTCGGTCAGGTGCGGATAGTCTTCCTTCAGCTCCTCGGGCGACGCGCCGGACTTCAGGAGATCGGCGATGGTGTGGACGAGAATGCGCGTGCCCTTGAAGGTCGCGGCCCCGCCCTGAATGGCCGGATCCTCGACGATTTCAGCCATCGCCTTGCGATAGTCGGCCAATTCCATGGTCACGGCCGCCTTCGCCGCCGAGGCGTCCACGACATAGACAAGCAGCCCGGCCTTGTGCTCGATCTTCGCGGCCGACGGATCGCGCTCGACCTTTGCGTAGACGGCCTTGCGGACACTGACGGGCACGTTCCTCGGCAGCCCGCGATCGATGCGGAAGCAGGTCGCCGCCGTGGTCTTGAAGAACATCTTCCCGTGCCTGCGCACGACCAGGCGCCCCGGCAGCCGCTCGCGGGCGATCTTGTAGACCGCCTTGATGGGGACGCCGGAGACGATCGACGTCTCTTTCGCCGTGAGGAGCTTTTCGTTGACGGTCATAATGTATCTCTCTCCAGGAGACAGATATAGATCAAGGCTTGGCCATATCAAGCGTCGTGATGGAAGGGGTGGCGAGCCTGGAGGGGGCAAGAGGACTTGCTGGCCCAGGGCCGCAAGACGAAGGTGAGCGGCGCGGCCAAGCGCCGCAAATCGGGAGGAACGCTTCGATGAACCTGGAGCTGCAACTGCTCGGCTGGTCCGTGGTCCTGCTGTTGGTCCACATTGCGGCGCAGGGCGCGTTCGTCGCGCCGCTCCGAGGGTTGGCGTGGAACGCCGGCCCGCGCGACGACGGCCAGCCACCGCTCGGAAAATATCCGGGCCGCGCTCAGCGGGCGTTGGAGAACTTCAAGGAAACCTATCCGGCGTTCATCGCCCTGGCTCTGGCCCTCTCGATCACCGCCAGGACCGACGGCGCCGGGACGCTCGGCGCCGAGATCTGGTTCGCGGCGCGCGTCGCCTATCTGCCGCTCTACCTGCTGGGCGTCCAGTGGCTCCGCACGATCGCCTATGGCGTGTCCCTGGCCGGGTTGGTGATGATGCTCACGCGGTTGCTGTAGGAAAAGTGGAGGACGTTTAACGGGACAGTCGCGCGCCGCGGTGCGAAGTGGCGGCCGCTGCGGCGACCACGAAAGGACTGTCAGGTGCGGACTTCCCAACCGAGCCTTCCGGCGCGCGCCCGGAAGCGCCGGGCGATGCTCACCGCGGCGATCTGCGGCGCCACGCTGCTGGCCTCCGCGCCGGCGTTCGCGGACTCCACGACGGACTGCCATGTGGGCTCGTATCGACTGGCGGATGGCCAGGTGGTCGACATCGCGCCGTCGGACGGAGACACCCTGCGCTGGCGACTGTTCACCGGCGAAACCGGGCAGCTTCACGGGCAGGCCGACGGCGCGTGGAAGAGCACGCTCGGCTGGACCGGCCGGCCGGACGGCAAGTCCGTCTCCTTTTCCGATTGCGCGGCGGGCGACATCAGCTTCGGCGCCGACGCGGGCCATCGCCTCGCCTTCGATGTCACCGACACGACCTTCGTGAGCAACGGCGTCAAGCTCGTCGGCCGCCTGGTCATGCCCAAGGGCCAGGGCAAGGTTCCGGTGGTGGTCCTGGTGCACGGCTCGGAGCACGACTCCGCCCGCGACTTCTATTCGCTGCAGCGCATGTTCCCGGCCCAGGGCATAGGCGCGTTCGTCTATGACAAGCGCGGCACCGGGGCGTCTGGGGGCGTCTACACTCAAGACTTCGAAACCCTGGCCGATGACGCGGTGCTGGCCATGCAACAGGCGCGCAAGCTGGGCGGCGCGCGCGTGGGCCGCATCGGCTATCAGGGCGGCAGCGAAGGCGGCTGGGTGGCGCCGCTGGCGGCCAATAAGGCGAAGGTCGATTTCACCATCGTCAGCTTCGGCCTGGCCGTGACGATCCTGGAGGAAGACCAGGAGAGCGTCGCGCTCGACATGCATTTTCATCACCACGAGGCCGATACGCCCAAGGCGCTGGAGCTGGCGCGCGCGGGTGAACGGGTCATCGAGACGGGCGGCAAGGAGGGCTATGCCGAGTTCGACGCGCTACGGCAGAAAGATCGGAATGAGCCTTGGTACAAATTCGTGCACGGCGATTTCCTGTTCCTCGTTCTGCCGCTCGACAAGGCTCAGATCGACGCGGCCGCCAAGCAGTTCGGTGTCCAGGCGCCGTTCCGCTACGAGCCGATACCGGCGCTCAAAGCTTCAACGACGCCGCAACTGTGGGTCCTGGGCGGCGACGACCTCGACGCGCCGAGCGCGGAGACCGGCCGGCGCATCAGGTCGCTGATCGCCGGCGGCAAGGACTATGCCCTCGCCATCTACCCCGGCGCCGAACACGGCATGACCGACTATGAGTTGAGCGCGACCGGCGAGCGACTCTCGACGCGCTATGCGCCGGGCTACTTCCAGATGATGGCCGACTTCATCCGCCGCGGCCGCATCGGCGCCCACTATGGCGACGCGGACATCACGCGGCCGTCGGGACGCGCGGGCGGCGATTGAATTCCTCCCCATCGAAGGGGGAGGTGGCCCTGCGAAGCCTTGGCGAAGCAGGGGTGGAGCGGCCACCCAACCCCTATCGTCATCGCCGGGCGTCAGTCCCGGCGACCCATGATCGCCGAATTGTGAGTGGCCATGCCCGGCATGGCCAAAGCTCGATGCGCCAACCGCGGCTGAAAGGCTCTGCCTTGGCCGCGCCGGGCGCGGCCACCCGCCATTCCGTGTGCATGGGTAGCCGGGACTAACGCCCGGCTATGACGTTCTCTGGTTGGGACAGGCAAATGCGATTGCCCTGCCATCGAGGGGAGGAAGGTCTAACCTTCAACAACCCCTGGCCTGATCGGCGTGAAGACGCCTCAACTGGCCGTCCCGCCCCCTCGCCCATCGCGGCCTTCCACCGGCACATCCAGGCGGTCGGCCAGCAGCATGGTCAGCAGGGCCTGCATCACCCCGCCGCCGCCTTGCCCGTCGGCGCCGGTGATGGAAACCTTGGGCACGACATCGACGCCCGACTTTTCCAGGGCTTCGGCGAGGCGCTCGGCGACCTGGCGGGCGAGCTGGTAGCGCGGGCCGCCGGAAGCGGCGACCTGGCTCTCGATCGCCTGGGCCTGGGCGAGACCGACCTTGGTGGTGCGCTCGGCCTCGGCGGCGGCCAGGGCGACGATCTTGCCGGCCTCGCCTTCGCCCAGATATTTCATCCGATCGGCGTCGGCGCGCGCCAGGGTGCGCGTCTGATCGGCGTCCTGGGTGGCGCGGGCGAGCGAGGCCTTGCCCTGGTTCTGGCTGACCAGGATGGAGAGTTCGGACTCGGTGATCGACGTCTGTTGCTTGGCGCGCGCCTCGGCCTCGCGCAACTCCTTCTCCTTGTCGGCCGCGAGGCGCTGGCGCTCATAGGTGCCGACCTGCTCGTCGGCGATCTGCCGCAGTCGGAGCTGGGCGAGAATGCGCTCGATCTGGTCGTCGCCGGCGACGTTGGGCCGAGGCGTGCCGATCAGCACCTCCTGCAGTTCGAGATTGTAGAGGTTGAACTTGGCTTTCATGTCCAGGGACGAGACGTTCTGAATCTCGCTTCGGTCCTGCAGCAGTTCGATCAGGGTCCGGGTCTGGGCGATGTTCTTGAAATAGGCCGAAACCATCGGATCCAGGGTCTGTTCGACCAGGCGCTTGACGTCGCCGAAGCGCTGCACGACCAGCGGCGCCTTGCGATAGTCGATGTGGACCACGACCGAGAGCGGCAGGGCCGGCTCGAAGGCGTCGCGGGTGATCAGGGCGACTTCGGCCAGGTTCTCGTCGAGCTTGTGGGCGCCGACCGCGGTCCTGTCCCATTTCAGAATAAAGTTGGTGGTCGGCACCATCAGCACATGGCCGGCGTAGGTGTTGAAGGCGTATTTGCCGGGCAGCAGCGGGTCGTTCCACACGCCGCGCCGGCCGGGATCGACCAGCTCGCCGTGGCGATAGCCTTCGCCCGACGTGTCGCGGCCGGCCTCGCCGGTGTAGGAGACCACCACCCCGACCTGGCCGACATCGACGGTGGTCTTGGCGATCAGCTCGACGGTCGCGAACAGACGGTTGATGTAATAGGTGCCTTCGACCAGCACCTGCAGCTGGCGCCCCTGATGGCCGCCGGCGGCGCGGAATTTCTCGGGATCCTGGAAGCTGTTGTGGAAGGTCAACGGGTCGGCCGGGTCCTGGCCCACGGGCGCGGCGATGATCTCGCCGGCCGGCAGGCTCGGCCCGTCATGGACAGTGACGACGCCTATCATGTCGTCGGAATTGCGAATCACCACCGGCTCGAAGCCGCCGCGTTCCTCGATGATTTCGGCCATCTGGTTGAGCAGGGCCTGGTCGGCGCCGTCGAGCCGCAGGGCGAAGGTCTGGTCCTTGGTGACGACCACGAACTGAGCCAGGTTGAGGGCGTAGGCGCCTTCGCGAAGGATCTTGCGCTGGGGACCCTTCTGGCCGCCGCTCTCGAGGAAGACGCGGGTGTTCTGGAAATCGGTGGCGGGCGGATTGGCGGCCAGGGTCTGGTCCGAGGCCAGGGGCGCGCCGTCGCGGGCGAACACATAGCCGATCCGCCCCTGCGGGATGGTGACGAGCGGCTGGAGATGCAGGCGGAACTGGTAAGGGAAGAAGAAGTGCAGGCCGCCGCGCAGCACATCGGGCTGGAAGCCGGCCTCGCCGTTGCGGGCGATCAGGCCCGACTTGATCGAGCCGGTGGGGCTCCACAGCTTCTCGACGATGGCGGTGCGGCTGTTGCCGATGTAGCGGACCGAGCCCGAGGTGATCAGGATCAGCAGCGCGATCGCCAACACTATGGCCGAGCCGACAATCCAGCCAAGGTTGGCGGCGAAAAACTGTTCGATCATGGCTCCCCCGAGGGCGTCGGTCCGACGACGCCCGTCACGCCCCGGCGGGGCCGCCGCACCATACGTCCCGGCCGTGCCGGCGCAAGCGGGATGCGGGGATTGAACGCTGGACTGCATTCCTCCTCCCCCTCGATGGGGGAGGTGGCCCGAAGGGCCGGAGGGGGTGGAGCGGCGGGGCGGCCCCGCGCCCCGGGCGCGGGGGGGCCCCGCCCCCCCCCGCCCCGGGGGGGGGGGCGCCGCGCA
>Ga0302311_10000367_pt1 | contig 57159 bp, 53 predicted proteins | sample III_Palsa_N1_3_FD_200449 | JGI IMG/M metagenome (GOLD analysis project Ga0302311, IMG submission 200449) | Peat permafrost microbial communities from Stordalen Mire near Abisko, Sweden - III_Palsa_N1_3 | ecosystem: Environmental > Terrestrial > Soil > Palsa > Peat permafrost | place: Sweden... | reverse complement strand
CCAATCCAGACACCTCATTCGGCATTCTGGCCCAGCGTATAAGAGCGGTGTTTCCGACCCCGGAGATCGAAGTCGTCACGCTGACCTGTTGGTCGTTCGTCCATGGCCTAGCGACGCTGGCGATCGACCAGCGCCTCCGTCCGTCGCCACGGAACCTCGAGGCGCTAGCCCGTAACGCAGCCGCATTTTTGGTCGGCCGGCTCACCGAACCGGTCGAACGCAATTGAGCTGTGACATTTCTATTTTGCTAAAAACGCTTCGCGTCTAATAAGCATTATCGGAAATCGTGGGGGACGGGCCCGTGAATCTTTGCGGCGAGCGCACCCATGGTATCCCGATGGCTCGATCACTGTTCTGATCTGTTCGGCGCGGGTCGATCTGCCGAACGCCGACGCGATGGTAAGCACTACGTCCGGGCCGTCAGGGAAACGGGCGCCGTGACCGTGACAACGGTACCGCCGCCTATCGCCGGCGAGACTGTGATCAGCCCTCCGAGCTGGCGCACGAAGATGGCGACGTAGTCCGAGCCGTGGCTCCCGCGATCACTCGCCGCGGCCTTCGGCGTCATGCCGACTCCGTTGTCTGCGACGGTGAATTCCAGTTGCCCGTCGATCTGTCGTGCGCCGAACACCAGCCGGCCCGCCCCGCCCGGAAAGGCGTGCTTGATCGCGTTCGTGCCCAATTCGTTGATCATTAGCCCGAAGGAAACGGCGCGATGAGAATCGATTTCGACTTCCTCGGCTACGACATCGATTGTGACGCTCGAAGACGGTTCAAGAAGGCTGGCTGCGAGCCCATTGGCGATCTTCCTAAGATAGGCATCAACACGAACCGTCTGGCCGGCGCTCGACGAGATCAGGTCATATAGATTGGCAATTGCGGCTATCCGGGTCTCCATTGCGGTGAAGCCCCTCGCGAATTCCGCTGGTGTGCGTTTGATCTCGTGCGCGATCAGGGCGACGAAGGTCTGCAGGTTGTTCTTGATGCGGTGGGAAATCTCCTGCGTCAGCATGAGCGCGTCTTGTTCCGCCTGCGCGCGCTGGATGATCTCGGCCTGCAAAAGCAGGTTCGCGGTCGCGGCGGCTGCGGCGAGTTCGTGCTGGCGGATCGAACCCAGCAATAGCGCTTCATTCATCGCCCGGGTCTGCTGATGCAGCGGTGGGGTCTCCACGACCTGGATGACGACGCCGACGATGCGGTCACCCTCCCTTACAGGCCACATCAGATAGGATGAGAATACCGGCGTGGGGTCTGACCGTTCCTCTCCCGCATGATTGGAGAACACTCCGGAGTGGTAGACACGGTCAAGCGACGCCAGGCACTCGCCACTGTGCGGCAGGAGTTCGCAGAAGGGCTTGCCGACGATCTCGTCCCTTCTCCGACCGACCAGACTGCAAAAGGCCGGATTGACGTCTCGGACCAGATGGGTCGCGCCTTCAACTGTGGCGGTCGGTGTTGATGTATGTTCGAACCACGGGGCTGAGCGGTCTGAGGCCATGAGATCAGGGGTCGCTTGTATCGTCATGTTCGCGAACCCCTATGCTGTCGCCTTGGACTCGGGCGGCGTCTCGTCCGCCTGTTCCTTGCGCGGTCCGGTGCGCTTGGGAATCCCAGTGCTCAGCCTGGCGTAGTCCGTCCGGCGGGGATGGATGACCACGACGCCTTTCTTGGTGATGACGTACTCGCGGATGTCCTTGCTGTGGTTGCCGCCGCGCATCTTGATGACCACCATGGTCTTGCGAAGCTGGCCGTCGATCTCGACGTAGCGAAGCCGGACGATATCATCGGTCAGGAACGATATGGCGTAGTGGCTGAACTGCAGTGAGGTGAAGTTGTCCTCCACCTCGACGGTGCTGAGGATGGTGATCCCTGCGCCGGTCAGGGCGCCGATCATCCGGTAGAGGGACTCGCGGAAGTCGGCGCGGAATCCTGGGGCCAGCGCCATCTCGAAGCCCACCAGGGAGTCGATCACCAGCCGCTTCGCGCCGACGCGTTTGATCGCGTCGAGGATGGCCTCCATAGTCTCGTCGACGGAAAGGTCCAGCGGCCGCAGGTAGAGAAGCTCAAGCGTGCCGTTCTTCTCTGCGTCGCTGAGTTTAAGGCCGAATCCATCGGCCCGCTGGGTATAGCTCGGGGGCCGCTCCTCGAAAATCGCCATGATCCCCGCCTCGCCCTGACGCAGGCCCTCCGCGATGAACTGGGTCGCAAGGGCCGACTTGCCCGTGCCGGACGGCCCGGCGACGAGCACGCTGTCACCTTCAAGAATACCGCCCCCCAACATGGCGTCCAAATCGGGAATGCCGATGGACAGCCGCTTGCGTCGGCTGGGGCGCGTGGGGACAGTGTCCAACCCAAGGGTCCGCGAGAACGCCTGCAGGCCGTCGGCTGTAATGCTGATGGTGTGGAGACCCGGCACGGAGGCTTGTCCGCGCAGCTTCATGACCTGCAGCTTGCGCACGATGGAGTTGCGCTCGGTAACCTGGGTCAGCCAAAAGACGCCATCGACCATGGTGAAAAGCGGATTGTCCGGCATCTCCTCCTGCACGTATTCGCCGACGAGGATGGCGGTGACCTCCGACGCGGTCAGAAATTGCGAGAGCCGATGGACAAACGCCTGGACTTCGAGTTCGCCAACGACGCCGGCGGCCTTGCGCACGAGGGTGCGGAAGGAATCCATCACCACGACGCCCGCGTTGGTGGCAGTGACCTGGGCGATGATCTCCTCAAGGACCGCCTCTAGATCCTTCTCAAGGACGAGGTCGGAGAGGTTGATGAACCGCACCGACTTGCCGACCTTCGCCTCGTCATAAAACGAGAACTGCTGCTGGTAGCGCAGCATTTTGATCACCGGCTCGCCCAGGATGGTGAAGTAGACCGCCGGCCTCTCGGGCGTCGCGTTGGCGAAGGCAAATTGATGCACCAGAGTGGTCTTGCCGCTGCCAGGCGCGCCGCCGACCAGGTTGAGCGAAAACTCCGGCAGGCCACCGCCGAGGATTTCATCCAGTCCCCGGACCCCGGTGGACAGCTTGCGGATGGTGACCTTTGCTCGGTTCCCGTGGGACGTCTCGACCAGGGCCGATCCAGCCGTCTTTCGTGGCTTTTTCACTTATTGCTCCATGCCAAAATCGCGGTCTTCAGGCGCGATGTGCGGCCAAATCTCGTGCAACAGGCCCGACGTAAGGGTGGGGCCAATAAAGGTCACAAGCAGGCCCAGAAGCTGAGCCAGCAGGATCACCCGTCCTTCGAGGAAGGACTCGGGGTCCATTTCCGCGCCGATGTCCTGAAGACCCTCAAGGTCACCGTCGGAATTTACCGAAGCGTTGCAGAGCCAGGCCGTCTCGAGGGTCGCGAGGACGAGCGCGCGGGAAAGGAGCGCGCGCACCCCACCATTCCCCATCAGCCGCATCAATTGAGGGCGCATTCGGTCGGTGGCCGGGAACCCCGACACAGCGCCTTGCTCGCGCTGGCCCTCGAACAGAATAAGGCGACGCGCGATGCCTCGAGTCCGGGGTGTGGTTCGGTTCAACCGACCCACGGAGGTCTGTTGCCGGCCGGTATCCGGGCAAAGGAGCGCTTTCGGAAAAGTATCACCTGACGGCTCCTCGCTGAGGCGGGAGCATGCACTTAAGCCTGTCTCTCAGTCGCCGGCGCCCAGACTACGGCCGACGATAAGAACCTAACCTGTGACAGCATCCATGGTTCCGTCGGCCGCTCGGGCCACGGCTAGGCACTCGACTGCTCTCGGGATTGTCGCGCGACCCACTGAGCAAGCCGTCCGAAGGTGAGCCCCTGAACGAGAACCGAGAAGATTACCACTGCGAAGGTCACGGACAGGATCAGAACTTTCTCATCGCCAGCCGGCAAGGTCAGGGCTAGGGCAAGCGATAGAGCGCCATGCAAGCCACCCCAGGCCAAAAGTGCGCTCGGGCCTTGCTCATTTTGGCGAATGTGGAAATAGGCGCCCCAGGGCAGGACGACGACCAGGCGGGCGATCAATACGAGCACGATGGCCACTACCCACAGCCCGGCCAGACGCAGGTCGAAATGCACGACCAGCATCTCCAACCCAAGTAGGAGGAACACCAGAGCGTTCAAAATCTCATCAATGAGCGTCCAGAACCCCCGCACATAGCGTTGAGTGACTTCGCTCATGGCGGTGCGAACGACGCCGGCCCCGACAAGTAGCCCGGCGACCACGACCGCGATCGGACCGCTGACGTGAACGGCTTGGGCGAGGGCGTAGATGCCTACGGCAAGGGCCAGGGTTAGCCCAACCTCAACCGCGTAATCGTCGATCGCATGGATGGCTTTGATAACGGCCCAGGCCCCTGCCCCGCCAAGCAGCGCGCCCCCGATTGCCTCACCGCCGACGTGCAGGATCGCCTCGAAAGGGTGCAGCGTTCCACCCGTCGCCGCAACAGCGAGCGCGGCGGTGAAGACAACGATGCCTACCCCATCGTTAAACAGGGCCTCACCTTGCAACACGACTTCAAGGGTTTTGGTTAGGCTGCCCTGTCGCACAGCCGCCAGAACGGCGATTGGGTCCGTGGGGCTGATCAGGGTTCCAAACACAATCGCCCAGGGCAAAGTCAAAGGCAGACCAAGCCAGCGTGCCGTGAGCCACATACCGGCGCCGACGATCAAGGTGGACGCCAGCACGCCTAGCGTGGCGAGGCTGAAAACGGTCCAAAATCGCTTCCGAAGCTCGGCGAAATCCACCTGCATGGCGCCGGCGAACAGCAGAAATGCCAGCATGTAACCGAGCACGGTCTTAGGGAAGTCGAGCTCTTGGATCGTCAAAATCAACTGGCCGGCGACATTATTCGAGGGCAGCAGCGCGCGGGCCAGCAGCAGGAGGCCGCCGCCCAAGAGGCCCGCCACCACCATGACGGCGGCGGTCGGCAGATGCAAAAAGCGCGCGTTGATCCAGCCGCTCACTCCGATAATGGCCAGGAAGAGGGCGGCGAGGTCGAAAGCTGTCATCAGCTGGCGGGCGGCGCGGGCCGCCCTATCTGAGCGGCCAGGAAGTCTGCGAAGGGGCCGATGTTCTGGTCGACGCTCGCCGCTTCCAGGGCCGCCATATACGGACCTCGCGATTGAACCGGGATCACGGTCCACGGATAGCCGCCGGCCGCCATCATCACGTTCATCAGGAAGCGGCCTGTCCGGCCGTTTCCGTCCATATAGGGATGGATATAGACGTAGATGAAGTGGCCCAACACGATGCGCACGGCCGGGTCGTTCTCTTCTCTGAGCAGTTCGAAGAAGGCCGGCATGGCGTCGCGGACCGCGTCGGGATTGAGCGGGACGTGGCGCGAACCACGAAGATAGACCGCTGACGTGCGATAGCCCGCGAGGTTCTCAGGTTTGAGGATTCCGGCCGTGACCTTGGGGGCGAAGAGTTCGCGATACCAGCCGCCATGATCCTGGTCGATAACCTCGCCTGGGTTGCCTCCGTCGAGAACCCGATGGACGCTCGACCTGACCGCCCGGAAGGCCATCCAATAGCCGCGGGCGGCCAGCGCGTTTTCCAGGTCCAGGTCCGCCTTTTCCTGCTCCGGATTCCAGGCGCCGCGCCGCACCCGTTCGATCAAGTCGGTGCTGACTTGGTAGCCCTCAATAGACAGCGAATGGTAGGCGTCGGTGACATAGATCTCATCGACTTGGCGCATGTACGCCTCGATGTCGTTGGCCTTGGCGATGGGTGGAGGAAAGCGGGCCGGGATGTCGTCCCGCATCTTATGCCAAAGCATGCGTATCCGTTGCACGTAAGGCGACGGATCACGCCGGTAGGGCGCGCGAGCGACCTGATCCTTGAAGGGATCGACCTCGCGCGCCTGGTAGTCCGCCGCCCGCATGGCCGCGAGGATGACGTCGGCTTCGCGGTCGCGGCCGATGTTACGGAAGGCGCCAGCCAGCCGGCCGGCGATGACGGTGTGCCCTCCCCTCAGGAGCCGCGCGAGCAGGGCCGAGGCGTCGCGCTGCGTCGACAGAATGGTGCGGGCTTCCGTCGGATGGTTCTCGAAGAAGGACGGCTGTGCGGCGACTAGGGCTGCCTCTGTCTGAAATAGCCGAAGGCCGTTCAAAACGACGCTGTCGCTAGGATCGGGCAGCGTGTGGGCGCCTTCGAATACCGATGTGCCGTGAATGAAGTGGGTGACCTGATTGTTGGCCTTCGCGGCCCTGACCAGCAGTTGGACCGGCACCGTTGTGTTGCCGGCCTGCAGGACAAGCGACTGCTCCGGCGTCAGCGCCCATTGGTCGCCGAAGCGCTCATTCAGGTAGTCGCGGCAGAAATCCCAGAACGAGGTGTACCAAGCCGTGCTCTCCCCGGGGCCGGCGCCGGGTCGGGCTGGAATGTACCAACCCTTGATCACTTCCTGCAGGAAGCCGTGCTTGGTCAGGAGCTCTCGGACCGTGCGGGTGAGATCCTTTGAGCGGATTGCGATGCGGCCTTGCGCCCGCACAGCCTTGAGGCTCTCCAGTGCGGCGGCGAGCTTCTCATTGGGGGTCGCCATGGCGAAGACTCACTCAGGTTGATCAGCCTTGTATCACCGATCTTGTTTTATGTCGCCCCAATGATAGTGTTTTGCGTTGCTCTATAAATAGTTTTTCGTGAGGCGCGATCGCTCGGCCGCGCATCGGATCCATCGCGCTGTCGCAAGACTCTACCCTGGCGCCTGCGCCAGGGCTTGGCGGGTCCAACTCACAATTTGACTGGCGGGCATGGCGCCGGCGGTCCTGGCGATGACCTTGCCGTCGCGCATGAGAAAGAGGGCTGGAATGCCCGACACGCCCAGCGCCGTGGCCGCTGCCGGCTCCGCGTCCGAATTCAATTTCAAGAGCCGCACGTCAGGCTCCAGTTCCTTGGCGGCCGCCGCGAACTGCGGCCCCATGGATTTGCAGGGGCCGCACCATGGCGCCCAGACGTCCAGCAGGATGGCCGCACCCTTTGTCCCGTTCTGATGGGACTGGAGCTGGGCGCCGGACACTTCAACCGGCGCACCTGTAAGAAGAGTCTGGTGACACTTCCCACACTTGGCCATGCGGGCATCGCGACCTTCAGGCGCGCGGTTAACCGCGCCGCAAGCCGAACAGACGAACTGTTTCATGGATGGACCTGTCGCGTCGCATGCGCCGGGTCGGCGTCAAGGCACTCTATATAGGTGGCCACGTCCGATCGCGCTCATGCAGCGCTGCGGCCCACCCAGATTTGCCACGCTGGTCAGCTTCGTGAGTGTTTTCCGATGCTGGTGGCGAGCCCTCGCCGCTCGGTATCGTCCCGGTGTTCAGGCGACGTCTGGTCTTCCCTTCCAATTCGCTGGTTTCACGCCGCCGCACCGGTCCCCCCGGCTCACACGGCTTGCTGCCGGCTCTTGCGACGTCGCCGGCCGCCACCCAGACCGAGGTTCCAAATGACAGAAGCGTTGCCGAAGTGGGATGAAGACGCAGACGTGGTTGTGGTCGGCTACGGGTTCGCCGGGGCGACGGCAGCGATCACAGCTCATGACTCCGGCGCCAAGGTCCTGCTGCTGGAGAAGGCGCCGGAGCAGTACAAGGGCGGCAACAGCCGCGTGTCGGCCAATTTGGTCTTCTGGCCCAACGACGTTGAGAAGGCGAAAGCCTATTTCTTGGCGCTTGCCGGCCCGTACACGGACGATATTTCTCCGGCGATGCTTCAAGCCTGGGCGGACGAGATGTTCGCCAACAAGGCCTGGCTCATCGGCCTCGGCATGACCCCGGCCGACTTGCCCTACATCGAGTTTCCCGAAATGGCCGGGTCAGACTGTGTGCGGGTCCTGATGAACGGCGAGGGACCGGTCGGCGGTGAGCGGCTCTGGCGGCTGATAGAGCACGCTGTCGCGGCACGTCCCATCCGCGTCCAGTACGACACGCCGGCCGTGCGCCTGGTGAAGGCGGGCGGCGAGATCGTCGGCGTCATCGCGGAGCGGGCAGGACAGCGCGTGGCGATCAAGGCGAACCGTGCGGTCGTGCTCACCTGTGGGGGCTTCGAGAACAACCCGGCAATGGTGAGGAACTACGTCTCAGGTCTCACCGAGATCTACCCCCACGGCACGCCCTATAACACCGGCGACGGCATCCGCATGGGGCTCGAGGTCGGCGCCGAACTCTGGCACATGAACAATATTTCCGGCCCGCTCGTGTCGTTCAAGGCGCCCGAGATTCCGGTCGCGCAATGGCTGACCCTCCCCCACGGCAAGAGCTATCTGTTTGTCGGCGGCGATGGCGCCCGCTTCACGATGGAGGGCGATCCCTGCGTGACGGGGGATTTTCACGGCAAGGTCAAACGGCACGGTATGTGGATGCAGCAGACCTTGCCGGTTCCGATGCACATGATCTTCGACGAGGCCTATCGAAAGGCAGGTCGGATCGGTCACGCGACGGCCGATTGGGATGTCAGCCACGGCAACCGCTACGACTGGAGCGACGATAATCTTCGCGAGGTCGAGAAGGGCTGGATTACGAAGGCGCCGACCCTGCCAGAGCTGGCCAAACTGATCGGTGTCGAGCCCGCCGCGCTCGAAGCTGCCGTCGCCCGCTTCAACACACTGGCGAGGTCGGGGGTGGACTCCGATTGGGCTCGAGGCGCGGAGACCTTGGCGCCGTTGGACGCCCCGCCCTACTACGCGATGGCCTTGACGCCTGCGTTCGTGAATACGCAGGGCGGACCGCGACGCGACGAGAACGCTCAGATTATCGGCGCGAACGGACACGCGATCGGGCGGCTCTATTCGGCGGGCGAGCTCGGCTCGATCTATTCGTTTCTCTACCAAGGCGGCGGCAACATCGGCGAATGCTTCGCGTTCGGCCGTATCGCTGGCAGGAACGCGGCAAGGGAGCCCGCCCTGGGCGCCGCCTCAACCGCCCCTCCCGCCAGTGGGCAGCGCGAACTGGCCCATGAGCCGGTCTTGGCGGCAATCTAGGACGGACCGCAGGGCGGCGCGGGCGCTGTGCCGATCGGATCGGGCCAGCGCCCTGTGCACTTTGTTTAGGCGAAGGCCTTTGGCAGGGCGTTGTGGATCGCCGTCGCCGCGATGGCGGCTTCTCCATCGGCGACGGAAATCTGGTTGAGCCCGCGGACCACGTCGCCCGCCGCATAGAGTCCTTCAACGGACGTCAGCTGATGCTCGTTGACCAACAGGCGACCGGACGAGTCTGCGCTCGCCTGCAGGCCGTTGGCGAGCTGCGACTGGGATGTGGTCCCGAAGGCCGAGTAGACCAGATCGAAACGGTGGATTTTGCCGTCCTCCACCTCCAACGCCACCACGCCATCGTCGTCGAGCGCAACAGCCCCGATGGTCACGTGGCTTACGATGACCGCGGCGGATTGCAAAGACCGCCGGGTTTCGGCCGAGAGGATGTCGGCGCCGTAGGCCGGGAGAAGAAGGCTGATCTGATCGCTATAGGTTCTCAGGAACAGGGCCTCGGCAGCGGCGTGTTCTCCTATGCCGAGCACCGCCACGCGTTTGCCGATGGCCTCGTAGCCGTCGCAAATCGGACAGGTCCGAATGAGCCCGCGTTTGACCGCGTCGGCGAGGTGCGGAACGGGCGGCTTGTTCTCAATCACGCCGGTGGCGAGCAAGACCGTGCTCGCGGATAGATCCACACCGTCCAACCTGGCTGTGAACCGCCCGTCGTCTGCCCGGACAAGGGCATCGACGACACCGGTTCGCAAGCTGGCGCCATAGAGCCGCGCCTGTGCGCGCATGGCCTCCAATAGCGCCGGCCCTGCAATCCCGTTCGGGAAGCCCGGTAGGTTGTGGCTGAGGGTGATCCATTCCGCCCGGCTCCACCCCTTGTCGATAACGGTGACGCGCCGGCGGAAGCGGCCGAGGTAGATCGATGCGGTCAGCCCTGCGGGCCCTCCCCCGATCACCAGGCAGTCGAGCATCTCACTCATGTTCGCTACGCCTTAGCTGTGATCAGTCAGCGCGGAGGGCGGCGCTATCTTCGCTTCTCGCGCCGCGCGCCACGGCAGGGTCAGGGCCCCAGTTGTCAGGCCTCACGGCGGTCATTTCCAGGATCTGATCCGCGCCCACGGTGACGACGTCTGAATGTCCAAGCCCTTTGGAGAAATCGACAATCGAGATGATTTGCGGCAGCGCCCTGAACAGGGCCGAACGGGTCATGTCGAGAGCTGGCGTGTCGAAATAGGCCGGATGATGCGCCATCATCTGCTCCAACATGTCCGAGCGATCAGGTTCATCGCGCATTTCGTATGCCTTGGCGGACATTGACAAACCCTCGAATTGGCTTGGCGCGGGCGAACCCGCGGCGATGCAGATGGAGACGCGATCATCGGCCGAAAGGTTGGCGAACTTCTGGCTGCTGCGGGAGATCAGGAAGTAGATCACCAAGCCGCGGTGCACATAGCTGACGCTCGTCGCCTGAGGCCAGCCGTCAGGCCGATTGGTCGCCAGCGTCATCAGGCCGTGCCGGCCCAGGATCGACAGTATTTTCTCTTGCATGCCGCTCTGCCCAAGCGGCGCCGCGCCGCGACGTTAACAACGCCGCGCTGAGGCTTCTGACCAGCGTCGGAAACTACCCACGTTGTCCGCTCGCAATGAGCCGTGACCGGTATCGTGGACCTTCGCCACCTCTGGAGCGTTGGTAACCAACGGGACCGACGCCTCCCCGTCATCGGTAGATTCTACCGGCGTTTCGAATATCCGAAAGTTTGACCCCATGGCCGCTCGTGCGCCCGATGCCGCCAACACGGCGCCGTACACATGTCCGATGCACCCCCAAATTCGTCAGGCGCGGCCGGGGCAGTGCCCGATCTGCGGCATGACCTTGGAGCCGGTCAAGGCGACGGCGGAGGCCGGCGAGAACCAAGAACTCAAGGATATGAGCCGACGGTTCTGGGTCGGGCTGGTCCTGACCGTGCCTGTCTTTGTCCTCGAAATGGGGGGCCATATTCCCGCGCTCGGGCTCGACAAGCTCGTTTCCCCTCAGATCTCCACCTGGGTTCAATTCGCCTTTTCGACACCGGTCGTGCTGTGGGCGGGCGGGCCGTTCTTCCAAAGGGCATGGGCCTCGGTCGTACACCGCAGCCTGAATATGTTCAGCCTGATCGCCCTGGGGAGCGGCTCCGCCTACCTCTACAGCCTGTTTGCGACGTTCGCGCCTCGACTGTTTCCGGCTGGATTCCGCAGCATGGGCGGCGCGGTTGCCATCTATTACGAGCCCGCCGCGGTGATCACCGTCCTGGTCTTGCTGGGCCAGGTGCTGGAACTGCGCGCCCGGGAGCAAACCGGCGGCGCCATCCGCGCACTGCTGAAACTGGCCCCCAAGACAGCGCACCGCCTCAAGGCCGGCGGCGACGACGAGGAAGTCGCGCTGGAACTAGTCCAAGTGGGTGATCGCCTGCGCGTGCGCCCAGGCGCCGGTGTGCCGGTCGATGGCGAACTGCTCGAAGGCAAGAGCGCTGTGGACGAGTCCATGGTCACCGGCGAGTCGATGCCCGCCGCCAAGCAGCCCGGGGACAAACTAATCGGCGGGACAGTGAACGGGACAGGCTCCCTCGTCATGCGCGCCGATAAGATCGGCGCGGACACCATGTTGGCCCGCATCGTGACCATGGTCTCGGACGCACAGCGTAGCCGAGCGCCTATTCAGCGCCTTGCAGACACGGTATCGGGCTACTTTGTGCCGGCTGTGCTTGGCGTAGCTGTCCTCGCGTTCAGCGTCTGGGCGATCTGGGGGCCTCCGCCGGCGCTCGCCTACGCGCTGATTGCAGCGGTCTCGGTTCTCATCATCGCTTGCCCCTGCGCCTTGGGGCTGGCGACGCCGATGTCGATCGGCGTTGGCATCGGGAAAGGCGCCGGCGCTGGCGTGCTGATCAAGTCCGCTGAAGCGCTAGAACGGATGGAAAAGGTCGATACCCTGGTCGTTGACAAGACCGGCACGCTGACGGAAGGCAAGCCGAAGGTCACCGCGATCGTCACCGCGCCGGGCTTGGTGGAGGCGGACCTCCTGCGCTTGGCGGGCAGTCTCGAACAGTCCAGTGAACATCCGCTCGCGGCCGCCATCGCCCGCGCCGCGAAAGAGCGCAAGCTTTCAACCCAAGAGGCGACCGACTTTGCATCCGTCACCGGCGAGGGTGTGACCGGCAAGATCGGGGGCCGGGCGGTTGCGCTCGGCAACGCCAAACTGATGTCGGGCCTCGGCATCAAGTTCGGCGATCTTGAACAGAAGGCTCACGCCCTTCGCGGCGACGGGGCGACCGCCCTCTTCATCGCGGTCGATGGAAAGCCGGGCGGGATCATCGCCATAGCCGATCCGATCAAGGCGACCACGCAGGCCGCCCTGGATCAGTTGCGCAGCGACGGCGTCCGCATCGTCATGCTGACGGGCGACAACAAGACGACCGCGGAAGCCGTCGCCAAGAAGCTGGGCATCACGGAAGTCGAAGCTGACGTCCTTCCCCAGGACAAAAGCCGCATCGTCAAAAAGCTCACTGCCGAGGGGCGCATCGTCGCCATGGCAGGCGACGGCGTGAATGACGCGCCGGCCCTGGCCGAGGCGTCGGTTGGCATTGCCATGGGGACCGGGACCGAGGTCGCGATCCAAAGCGCCGGGATCACCTTGGTCAAAGGCGACCTTGCCGGCATCGCGCGCGCGATCGTCCTGAGCCGGGCGACGATGCGCAATATCCGCCAGAACCTCGTCTTCGCCTTCGCCTACAACGGAATCGGCATCCCGATTGCGGCGGGGATTCTCTATCCGGCCTTTGGCCTACTGCTCAGCCCGATCATCGCCGCGCTCGCCATGTCGCTGAGTTCCGTTTCAGTGATCGCGAATGCACTCCGCCTGCGCGCGTTGAAGCTCTGACGCTTGTTCGTCGAACGAATGCCTATGAGTTTGTTGCTTCCGCTTGTTCTCGTAGGTTTCTCAGCCGCCGACGCAGATCATAGAGTTGATCGAGCAGCAGCAGCACGACGGGCAGAGCCGTTTCGTTGATCTCTAGTCTGTCCCGCAGTTCCTGGATCAGCTGAACGCGGGCCACGTCGATCTCGCCGAAAGCATAGTCGCCAGCCCGTCCGTCTGGCCTGACCCAGTCGTTGGAGATCCAGCGCTCCAGGTCCTGGAGCGGCAGATCGGGAACTCGGGCGAGCAGAACCTCGATGGTGATCATGGCCTTGGCTCCATCGATTGCCTTGGATTGACCGGATGTTCTGGCTTCCAGCCCTCCAGGAACGTCTTCAGCGCGTCGTCCGGCGGGCCGATCACGACGCGCAATGCTGCGTAGAGATCGCCGGCAGGCGTTCCATTGTGTTCAGGTACGCCGCGCCCTCGAAGCCGCAGCTCCGACCCACTATCCGAGCCGGGGGGGATGCGGACTTTGACCACGCCAGAGGGGGTCGGTGCTTCAACGGGTCCCCCCAGGACGGCTTCCGACACGGTGATAGGGAGCTCCATGCGGACGTCCTGGCCGTGGCGCGTGAAGAATGGGTGCGGCGCGACGTGGATCTCGATCAGCGCGTCGCCCGCGGCCCCGCCATTCCAGCCGGGACTCCCCTGCCCTCGCAACCGCAAGACCTGGCCGTCCGCAGTGGCCGGGGGGATCTTTGCGTTCAGCGTTCGCCCATCCGGCAGGGTCAGCCGCTGGGTCGCGCCATTGATGGCGCCCAAAAATTGGGTGGTGAGCGCGTAGTGCTCGTCCTGACCCCGGCGGGGCCGGTCGCTGGCGCGCCCTCGGCCTCCACCAAAAGCCGAGCCGAAAATGTCGGCGAAATCGTCCGTGTCCCAACCTTGCGCACCGCCGCCGCCATGGCTGTAGCGTTGGCCAGCCTCGCCCTCGGCATAGTCGCGATAGGACGATCTCGGCGCCTGCTCCTGGCCTGATGCGGCTATCTCGCCGCGATCAAAGCGGGCGCGCCGCTCAGGGTCGGACAACAGATCGTTCGCGGCGGTCACGCCCTTGAACACCTCCTCGGCCTTGGCGTTACCTGGGTTCAGGTCCGGATGGTGTTTCTTGGCCAGCTTGCGATAGGCGCGCCGGATGTCGTCCTGGCTGGCGGCCTTGGGCACGCCGAGGGTTTTATAGGGGTCGTCCACGCGGTCGGTCCTTTGTTCTCAGACGACCAAGACGGCTCATTGATCGCGCTTGGCGCCTCAGTCGCCCCCAACATTGATCGTCGCTTCATTCGCCGGTTCGGCGGGAGAAACCGGTCAGAGGCCGAAGGGGTAGGTTTCGTCCTCGCCGGCCGTGACGGTAGTCGGCAAAGGCGTGACCGCATGCGTCTCATCGAACCATACGAAGGCGTCGTGCTGGTCCGGAAGCGTCGCGTAGCCGTAGTGGCTCCAGCGCTCTGTCTCAGGCCGATAGATGACCCCTATGTAGCGTTCGAGCCGGGGCTGGGACATGACCTGACGCAGATCGTCATGCCGCCCGGCTCGAAGGTCGAACAGGAACCGCTCGACCCCAACCTGGTGACACCAGGCCTCGTAGCTGTCGGGGTGCGATGGCCTCACCGCCTTGACCTGCATTGGCCCGTCCCAGTCCGTGGCCGCTGCAACCGTTCCCGTATGAGTGCCGAAGCCGATCAGGCTGGCGTCGCGGCCATAGGCCTGGCGGCACAGCTGGCCGATATTCAGCTCACCGCGGGACTGGCCCATTTCGGTGAACCGTGCATCCCCGATGTGGGAATTGTGGGCCCAGACGACGGCTTTCCGCTGCGGGCCCGGCTCATCCAGGATGTTCTGAAGCGTGTTGAACATGTGCTGGTCGCGCTGATTCCAGGATTCCTCAGCCCCGAGATACATCGCGCGGTAGTAGCGCTCCGCATCCGCCACCAGGCGGGCATTCTGGGCGGCGTCAAAGAACTGGGCGCGATCCTGTTGCGAATAGCCCATTTCCTTCTCCAGGAGATCGACCAGGATGCGGGTCACCGGGACCTCGCAAAGCGCATAGCCTTCGGTGAGCGAGGCATGCCCATAGGCCGCCGGCTTCCGTGACCAGGGCGCCAGGCAGGCATAGTGCTCGCGCGCCGCCTGCGCCGCCTTGGGGTCGATGCGATCGAGATAGGCCAGCACGGCGGCGATCGACGCCGTCATGTTGTAGAGGTCGAGGCCGTAGAACCCCACCCTCTCTGCGGGCGCCTTCGCCGTGTTGTGTTCACGCAGAAAGCTTGTGAAGGCGGCCACATCCGTGTTGCGCCACATCCAGGTCGGGAAGCGCGTGAACGGTGTCGAACTCATCGGCTGGGATGGGCTGCGCCGCACGTAGCGATCAATCGCGGCGGCGTCGGGCCAGTCGGCCTCGACGGCGACGATGGTAAAGCCGTGTCGTTCGATCAGGCGCCGCGTGATCGCGGCGCGGGCGCGGTAGAACTCCGAGGTGCCGTGCGAGGCCTCTCCAAGGAGGACGACGCGCGACTGCGCGAACCGATCAAAGGCGGCTCCAAAGGCCGGGTCATCCAGCGAGGGCAAGGGCTCCGCTGCGGCCCCCAACACGGCGGCCGTAGAGATCAGCGCCGGATGCTCGGCGAGGTCCATGACACAATTCCTCCGGCCGCCAGAGCGCCTGGTAAAGCCAATCCAGGATCGACTGCGACACCCAAGGAACCTATCGGTCGACCCCGCACGAATGCAGGATCGGAAACTACTTATTCCCCGGCCGGTTCGAGCCCTCGTGGCGCGCTGATCGAGGCCAAACGCGTCGGTCATGCCGACCCCGCGCCGGCTCGGTCTTCCTGCTATCCGGCGGGATTCAGGAGCTCGTCCTTGAGCGCATTCACCGCCGTTACCACCTCGGTCAGGATCAGCCTATCGGCCGCCGCTTGATCGATGTCGGGCACGTCCCAGTCGAAAACGGCGCGATATTTTTCGACGAGGTGTCTGACGTCCCGGACGATCTCGCCCCGGTGCGCTTCAATTTCAAACTGCTCAAGCTTGGGAAAATGCGTGTCGCCCCAGATCCAGCAGTTCGGGCGTCGTCAGGTGCGGAAGATCGGCCACGATTTCGCGGACAATCCTGGCGTAGGTCTGCTTGTGATGGGTCTTGAGATAGGCGCTCAGGTGATCGGCCTCGTTGCTCTGGCCCTTGCCGTGACCGATGACGACGATCTCCCCGCCGGCCGACACAGCATCTGCGACCTGCTCGAAGAATTGCTCATCTTCCGGGTAGGTCTCGTCGCGGTCCGCATCGCGCATCTTGCGCTCAAGATGATGGAGCAGGTGCTTCGGATCGTAGGCGGTCACGCCATGGGCGCCGTCCACGGACCGATCGATCTTGTAGACCTTGGCGCCGGCGTGATCGATGACGACAATCAGATGGAGAGCGCACTCGGCGCCATCGAGCTCCGGCGCCGCCGACGCGCTCGGTGACCAGCCCGAGCGCTTGAGGAAGTGTCGCAGGTCCATGACCTCCGGACGGGTGAGGTCCTTGGTGTGCGGCTTCTTCATCGCAAGCGTTTGATCGCCAGCCTGAAACACGAACTCCCCGTTGTGCTTCTCCTCGGAGCTGCCGATGGCGGTGAACAGGTTGACGACCTCCCGCCAGGAGAGGTTGTGGGCCAGGGGGTGACGAAAGATCGCGTCCAGGGTCCTGCGATCAACGCCCGTCACCGCCGCGTTGAGGTTCGATGTCGCCGCGCCATGGGCGTCGTGTCCGGTATCGGTCATGTCTGAGCCTTCTTGACGATTTGGGGGTTGAGCTTCATCCGCGGCGCGCTGAACGGCGATCATGGTCTGAGGCCTAGGTGAACGACGCCGGCTTCCGGTACAGGCGCCGTCCTGATGGTTCTGATCAGCTGCGCCGCCGTAAAGAGCGGCCGGACTTCCAAACCTTCGGGGCCCGGGTCGGCCACCTCAGAGCAAGGGACCGCCACCGTGAGGTTGTCCACCACCTGATCCACGCCCTCGACGCGCCGGGTGGCGGTGATAGCGGCATCTCTTTGCGCATTGCTGGTGACATACCCTGACAGGGTCACGCTGCCGGCGGTGGCCGCCACGCAGATATGGCCGGCCCTCACGAGCGGATGCGCGATCAGTCGTCCAAGGACGGCGCGGCGAAGTAAGTTGTCCGCAGATCCGGCTGGCTTTGCATCCGCCGGTTTCCGCTCACAGAAAGCCGACCTTGAGGGCGATGCGTGGAAGGCCTTGGCTTCAGGCGCGGCGGTCATGACGGCACATCATGCAGGGCGCGATACGCACGGTAGAGCACGCGCGGATCGAACTTGCCCTGGTAGACGGCCGGGGGTTCGAGGTTCAGCCCGAGCAGGGCGTAGACGGCGGTCTGGGCTGACCGGATCGAATATTCGACCGTGAACACCACGTCGTCCGGCAGTTCGCAGAACTGGCCGATGAACGCCAGATTTTGGCTGCCTTTGGGCACGACCTGCGGCCGGTCGCCCTTTTCCCGGCGAAGGAACTGACTGGTGATGAACGGCATCATGCAGGGGATACAGATTGAGGTGTCGAGGATCTTGCCGGCCTCCGCCCTGATCCGCAGGTGGCCTAGCACCTCCGTCATGATCTCGGCGCCGGTGCAGGCGGACATCGGCTTCTTGACGAAATCGCCAGGCTTATCGACCGAGAGGCCATAGCCCCACAGGACGCTGACCCCCTCCGGCTGACCGATAAAATGCGGCTGGTGAGGAATGACGATCGAGGCCAGCCAGGCGGAATCCGGAAAGGTGATCAGGCCGCCCTCCCCTGGCACGTTACCGGTCAGGTCGTTGACGATCCGCAGGAAGGTGGGGTCGTGCATCGTTGTGGTGAACGAGATCCATTTGGACTCGCCGATGTGGTCGGCGAAGACCTCTGGGTGGCCAAATTCGGGCCGGCCCGCGGCCAGCGTTTCCCAAAGGGCCCAGGCGCCGCCGTCGGCCTTTGCCAGCAGTTGAGGCGCTTTATCCATTGCGCCCAGGCTGGACGCCTCGGTCATCGAACCCAGGGTCAGAATGACCAGATCTTCATCCCCGACCGCGATCTCGCCGGCTTTGCCGGCCCGGTCATAGGCGATGCCCGTGACCCACAGCTCGCCCTCTTTCTCGCGCAACCCCAAATCCGTGACGCGGGTATTGAGCTCGATCTTGACGTCCCGCGCTTCGAGCCATTTCTGCAGGGGCCGCACCATGGAGTCGTACTGATTGTAGACCGTGCGCATGATCCCGTTCAGGCGATCGAAGCCGTCGACCATGTGGGCGAAACGCACGAGATAGCGCTTGAATTCGACGGCGCTGTGCCACGGCTGAAAGGCGAAAGTCGTGCACCACATGAACCAGAAATCAGTCTTGAAGAACGCGGCGTCGAACTGATCGGAAATCATCGTGGCGCCGAGCAAACCTTCCGGTTCGAGCGCCAGGCGCTCAATGGTCAGGATGTGGACTTCGCTGAGCCCGAACTTGGGAGCCGTCTGCCGCTTGCCCTCGCGCACCAGGCGGGACTTGGACGAGGTCTTCATCGTCTCGTTCCAGGCGAAGGTCTCCTGGGTCACGGTTCGGCGCTCGTCCAGCGTCGGGATCGATGAAAACAAATCGAAGGTGCAGAGGTATTTGCTCTCCAGCATCCGGCCGCCCCGCAGCACGTAGCCGGCTTGCGCCGAGCCCGACCCGTCGAGGCTGCCGCCGATCGTATCGAGCTCCTCAAGGATGGTGATGTTGCACCCGGGGATGTCGCCATCGCGGATCAGGAAGACGGCCGCTGCCAGGGACGCGATTCCGCCACCAACCAGAAAGACCTTGGTATTGGCCGGGTCGGACCTGACCCCTCGGGACCTTGGAGTGCTGGTGTGAGCCATTGTTGGATCGCCTTTTCCCATTGTCCTTGAGGGGCGTGGTCCCGCATCGCTGCAGGAGAAGTTCCCGCGGGTTGGCGACAGCCAACCCGCGGGAACCGTCGCCTTGTCAGGCGATGATCAGATAGTTCTCAACGTCGGTGGCGCCGGGCGCGCCCCACGCCGTGGAGCCGGCCAGTTCGCGTTCGCTCCAGGACTTGACGTGGCCGGTGAGCGTGACCTTGCCGCCATCGGCGGCCACCTTGATGTCGTTCGGCGCGAACCACGAGCGATGCAGTGCGGTCGAGATGTCGCTGGTGAGGTTGTAGGTGTTCACCCGCGGCTTCAGCGTGATCTGATTGCTGACCCCCACGACGCCCCAGAGCCGGCGAACGTCTTGCGCCGCGGCGTCATGCTCGAAATGCCAGCCCACTTCGCCGGTCAGGGTCACCCAGCCGTCTTGGACCGTGACCTTCACAGCGTCCTTGGGCAGTGTCGAATCCCAGGCCAGCCTTTCGATAGCGGCCCGGGCGATGTCATCGTCGCTGCGTTTGACGTCGAAAGGCAGCTTGACCTCGATCTCTTCGGCGACCGCCTTCACGCCCTTCACCCGCAGCGCGGCCGATTGGGCGGCCTGCTTTTCGGCGAAGCGCTGCACATGTCCCGAGAGGGTGATCACGCCGTCGCGGGCGGTGACGCCGATGTGTGCGGCGGTTACGGACGGCTCCCACGCCAGTTCGGCCAGAACGGCTGTCTTCAAGGCGGCGTCAGTTTCATTCAACATGGTGATCTCCCGATCCAAGGATGACGGAGAGGCGCCGCCATCGGCATTGCCCACCCATATGGCCAGGGCGGCACAGCCCGTGGAAAATCCCCGGTCAGCCACCAACCTGATGACGCTATGGGGCGGGATGCATGGGTGACAGGCTCGGAAATTACTCAATCGGATCGAGGCGTGGGGCGGGCCGCCAAGGGCCAGCTTCGAGCGACGCCCGCGACCACGCCGCCAGCGGTCTTCTGTCTGTCAGGGCCCGTTGGCGTCGCAATCGCCCTTCAACGCCTCGAGGCCATCGGCGAGGTTTTCGATGTCTTGCTGAAGGTACATCAGCCGCCGCTCTCGATAGTTCATGGGTCTCTGGATGAGGCCTGTGGCGACGAAGCAATCCGGCTGCGCCAGCCAAAATTCCGCGTTGACGCGCGCCGCCACCAACTCTTTTTCGTACTGAGTGATGGCGGCATTGATCCGGGCAGCGTGTTCGGGGTCGGTCATTGCTGTGGTCGATCCAGCGCTGATGTGAGCGATCGCTAGGCTGCCAGGGGCAAGCCTGGCGACAGCAACGCTTTGAACGCTAGGCGGTTGCGATATCGGATTTCAGCTGCACGTACTGCTCGCGGGTGATTTCGCCGCGGGCGTACCGCTCATCGAGAATATCCCGGGCCCCCTTGCGCGGCAGATCGTATTTTCGATGCGCGCTGTAGGAGTAGCCCCAGTTTCCGATGCCCGAAAAGATCAGCATGATGAAACCAAACCACAGGATCCAGCCCCAGCCGAAGAACCAGTCGTTCCAGTAGGTATGCATGGTTTGATCTCACTTGGACGCGCAGGGGTGACGGGCCGTGGCGCATAACGGGCAGTCGAAGCTAGCGGGACCGTCGAGACCTCTGAAGGATCGGAATCTACTCAATCCCAGGGGGGATTAGGGTGGGCTCATCGCAGGCCGCAGCGCAGTGCGTCAGTGTCGGTCGAGATAGTCTTCGACCGTTTGATTGAACTGCGACAAGCCGTCTTCAAGATAGTCGCTGACCAAGGGAATCCCCGCCACGTACCGCGGGGTCCTTTCTCGGCCGATGTCGATGGCCGCAGTCCTCGCCTCGTTCCATTCGCCCAAGGTGTAGTCACCGCGACCAAGCCAGATCAGCGCAATGAGATCGCGTTGCTCATCGTCATTGAGGTCGCTGATCGCCGAACTCAACTCATGGAGCGTGTCGTCGCCCGCCCCGAATTCGAGGGCGTCGACACTGCTGTCGTCGGTCGGATTGGAGCCGCTGTCAGGGTCGGTCTCTTCCACCTTCGCATCGAATTGGCGGGCCTTCAGAACGATGGAAAACGCGCTGTCAGGCGTAATGGTCAGCGATGGCACGCGAGTCTCCCATTGCGCCCGAGACCGTCGAACGGACCTACGATGGAAGGCGCTTATCCCTTAACCACCCGCGCGTCCGCCGCGTCAGGCTCGGCTTCTACCTACTTGATCCAGTCGACCGACCGGCCGAGCCATGTTGCCAGTCCAACACCGCTCCCGCGATGTGCCCGCTCGGCTTGCCTCTGGGCATGAGTAGTTTCCGGCCCTGACCCTGGGCTCCCCTTGCCGCCTACACTCAATCCAGACATGGGTCAGACGACATCCGGCGACGTGCGTCTTGGCACGTCGGCGCAAAGCCTTTGACGATCCAATGAACCCCTACGGGCTCAGGATCGGGATCTCGCCCGAGCTTCTTTGACCGCAAACCGAAGGGCTATTTTATCATGGGCAAGATCATCGGTATCGACCTCGGGACCACCAATTCGTGTGTCGCGATCATGGACGGCAAGACACCCAAGGTCGTCGAAAACGCCGAGGGCGCGCGCACCACCCCGTCTGTCGTCGCCATCTTGGACGATGGCGAGCGGCTGGTCGGCCAGTCGGCCAAACGCCAGTCGGTCACCAACCCGGCCAATACATTCTACGCCATCAAGCGCCTGATTGGCCGCCAGTTCGACGACCCGATGGTGGTCAAGGACAAGGGCATGGTCCCTTATGAGATCGTCAAAGGCCCGAATGGCGACGCCTGGGTGCGCGCCAACGGCAAGGACTATTCGCCTCAGCAGATTTCCGCCTTCATCCTGCAGAAGATGAAGGAGGCGGCCGAGGCTCATCTCGGCGAGACCGTCGATCAGGCGGTCATCACAGTGCCGGCCTATTTCAACGACGCCCAGCGGCAGGCGACCAAGGACGCGGGCAAGATCGCCGGGCTCGAAGTCCTGCGCATCATCAACGAGCCGACGGCGGCGGCGCTCGCCTACGGCATCGGGCTTAAGGACGGCAAGAAGATCGCCGTCTACGACCTTGGCGGCGGCACGTTCGATGTCTCGATCATGGAAATCGAGGACGGCGTCTTCGATGTGAAGGCCACCAATGGCGACACATTCCTGGGCGGCGAAGACTTCGATCTGCGGATCGTCGACTACCTTATCGACGAGTTCAAGAAGGAGACCACCCTGGATCTGCGCCAGGACAAGCTGGCCCTGCAACGCCTCCGCGAGGAGGCCGAGAAGGCCAAGAAGGAACTGAGCTCGGTCCTTCAATATAGCGTCAACCTGCCGTTCATATCGATGAACGCCTCAGGCCCGGTCCACCTCAATATCAAGCTCACGCGGGCCAAGCTCGACGGGCTGGTCGAGGATTTGATCACCAAGACCATTGGGCCCTGCGAGCAGGCGCTGAAAGACTCGGGCTACAAGATTTCCGACATCGACGAACTGGTGCTGGTCGGCGGCATGACACGGATGCCGCGCGTTCAGGAAGCGGTGAAAGCCTTCTTCGGTCGCGAGCCGCACCAGGGCGTCAATCCTGACGAAGTCGTGGCGCTGGGCGCGGCGATCCAGGGCGGCGTGTTACAGGGTGACGTTAAGGACGTGCTGCTGCTCGACGTCGCGCCCCTGACCCTCGGCATCGAGACCCTTGGCGGGGTGTTCACGCCGCTGATCGAGCGCAACACCACCATTCCCACCAAGCGCAGCCAGACCTTTTCAACGGCGGCCGACAACCAATCGGCCGTGACCATCCGGGTCTTTCAGGGCGAGCGGCCGATGGCGGTCGATAACAAGCTCCTGGGCCAATTTGATCTTGTCGGCATCCCGCCGGCGCCTCGCGGCGCGCCGCAGGTCGAGGTGACTTTCGACATCGACGCCAACGGCATCGTCAATGTCGGGGCTAAGGACAAGGCCACCAGCAAGGAGCAGTCGATCCGCATCCAGGCCAATGGCGGCCTCTCCGACGTCGACATCGACAAAATGCTGAAGGACGCCGAGGCCCACAAAGCCGAGGATGAAAAGCGAAAGCACGTCGTGGAAGCGAGAAATCACGCCGACGCGGCCCTGGATTCCAGCGAGAAGGCCTTGGCCGACCACGGCGATAAGGTTCCCGCGCCCGTCAAGGCTGCGGTCGAGACCGCGCTGGCCGATCTGAAGGCGATCAAGGACGGGGATGATCTCGAGGCGATCCGCGCCAAGACCCAGACGCTGATCGAGGCCTCGATGAAGCTCGGCGAGGCGATGTATGCGGCTCAGCAAGGCGAGGCGGCAAGCGGGTCCAAACCTGCGGACGATGGGGTTGTCGACGCCGAGTTCGAGGCTGCCTAGCGGCGCGCCCACCGAAGACGATTAGTCGGATGCAACCCCGTATCCTTGAGCGCACGGTCGCCTATGCGGGCTATCTGACCGTCGAGCGGCTAAGGCTGCGTTTGGTCGACGGCGCGGTGGTCTGGCGCGAGCTGGAGCGGCACGGCGACGCCGCGGTCGTCCTTCCCTACGACTGTGGCAGTCGCTGCGCCCTGGTGGCGCATCTCTTTCGGGCGCCGGTCCTGGCCGCGTCAGGCGAGACCGTCTCCGAGGAAGCTTGCGCCGGCATGATCGAGATCGAGGAGGCCGCGGCGGCGGCCCGGCGCGAGGCCTATGAAGAGCTAGGCGTTGAGTTGGCGGCGCTGGAGTTCATCGGGCGCGTCTGGTCGAGCCCCGGCGTTTCGACCGAACGCCAATCGCTGTTCCTGGCGCCCTACCGTCTCTCTGATCGCACGGGCCAAGGCGGCGGAGCACGAGGCGAACATGAAGGCATCACCGTGGTGGAGCGCCCGCTGGCCGAGCTCGCCGCCGCCGCTGACCGGGCCGAAATTGCTGACGCGAAGCTCTTAAGTCTGGTGCAAACCTTGCGACTACGCCGACCGGACCTCTTTGCGCCCGTTCCTGACGGCCGCACGGACTCCAACAGCGCTGTGGTCTGCGCCTCCATGGCGCGGATCCCGTGAGGCGCAACGTCGAACGCCATCGCACGGGAAGGGCTGGCTGGCTTCGGGCGGCGGTCTTAGGTGCGGACGACGGCATTCTATCAACGGCCAGCCTGGTGGTGGGCGTCGCCGCCGCGCACGGGACCCGGAGCGGTTTGCTGATCGCCGGTGTGGCCGGGTTGGTCGCGGGCGCGATGTCGATGGCCGCCGGGGAATATGTGTCCGTTCATTCGCAGGCCGACACCGAGGAGGCGGACCTTACCCTCGAACGCAATGAACTTCGAACCGACGACAAGGGCGAGCATGAGGAATTGGCGCAGATCTACGTCGGTCGCGGCCTTGATCCGGCCCTAGCCAAACAGGTGGCGGCGCAGTTGATGGCCCACGATGCTCTGGGGGCCCACGCCCGCGATGAGCTGGGAATAACCGACACCTTGAAGGCCCGTCCGGTCCAGGCCGCCGTCGCCTCGGCCGCCAGTTTTGCCGCTGGCGCGGCGGTCCCCCTGTTGATGACGGCTATCGCGCCGTTGCAGAACATCGGCCCTCTTGTGGCCGGGACCTCGCTGATCTGTCTCGCCGCGCTTGGAGCGATGGCCGCGCGCACCGGGGGAGCAAAGGTGGCGGCCGGAATGATCCGGGCCGCTTTTTGGGGTGCGCTGGCGATGGCGGTGACGGCGGGCGTCGGAGCCTTGGCCGGCAGGATCCTCTGAACGGGTTCGCCGGCCATCCCCGCGCGCGAAATTCCATTTCGGCCGGCGTTGGGGGCCGCCCCACTTAAGGACCTCGCGATGTTAAGCCTGCTTTTGTTGTCTCCCGCGCAAGGCGGCCCGCTCTGGCCCCTTCTCGGCCTCGGCCTTGCGCTTTGCCTGGTGCTCTCGGCGCTGGGGTTCAAACGCGTCGAATATTTTGTCAGCCTGGGCTACGCGGCTTCTATCGCCGCGCAAGCGGTCGTCATGCCGCTGGTCTTCCACGAGACGATCCGGGGCTGGGCGCTGGTTCAGTCGGCGCTGCTTTTGGCCTACGGGCTGAGGTTGGGGTCCTTCCTCCTGCTCAGGGAGGGGGCGTCGTCCTTCAAGCACGAGCACGACATCAACGCAGCGCGCGGCGCGAAGGTGGGTGGTCTGATCAAGATCGCCATCTGGATCAGCGTCTCGGTCCTTTATGTCCTGATGTTCCTGCCCGCCCAGCTCTCGATGGCCGCGCAGGCGCACGGACAGGCGTTGCCGTCATTGCCGGTTGGCGTCGTGCTGATGGTGTTGGGCCTAGGCCTTGAGGCGTGCGCCGATTGGCAAAAATCGCGGTTCAAGAGGACCAGTCCGAGCCGGATCTGCACCGCAGGCCTCTACCGGATCGTGCGGTTTCCCAACTACTTCGGCGAAATGGTGTTCTGGCTCGGCGTCTGGGTCTCGGCCCTCTCGGCCTACCAGACCCCGCTCGCCTGGGCGCTCGGGGCGCTTGGCTTTGCCTGCATCGAGTTGGTGATGCTCGGGTCCAGCCGCCGCCTGGAGCTCAAACAGAGCGAACGCTACGGCGTCGACAGCGCCTACCAGGCCTACGCGCGGACGACGCCAATCCTCTTTCCGCTGACGCCGCTCTACACACTGCGAAACCTCAAGGTGTTTCTCGGATGACCCCGGGAACAACCTGCGTCGCCGGCGCGACGGGTTACCTCGGCCGCCGGGTGGTCGCCGAACTGCGCGCCCGAGCCAGGCCGGTGGTGGCCATCCTCAAGGACCGATCCTGCGCCGCCGATCAGGCCGCCCTGGTCTCTCAAGGCGCCGCCCTGGCCTTTGTCGATGCATCCCGGCAGGAGGACTATGCAGACGCGCTTGTGGACGCAGCGGTGGCGATTTCCTGCATGGCGTCGGCCGGCGCCCACGTCGATGCGAAGGATGACTTCTGGGCCATCGATCGGGATGCAAACATCCGGTTTGGACGTGCGGCGGTTCGCGCCGGGGTCCACCACATTGTCCTGGTCGCCACCTTCGAAGGACGCCCGTCGCGGCGCGTGAGCGCATTCAGCGACGCCAAGGAGTGTGCGGTCGACGCGATCGGCGCGGCCTGCCGCCAGGCCGGGGTGGCGTTCACCGTCATCCGGCCGACGGCCTATTTCAGCGATTTGACGGACCGGGCGTTCGACACTGTGCTGACGAAGGACCGACACACGGTGATTGGCGATGGATCGCATCGGATCAACCCCGTCGCTGGGAACGATGTCGCGACCTTTCTGGTCGATTGTATCGACGACCCCGTCAGGGCGGGCCGTGAGCACCCGGTCGGAGGGCCCGATATCTTCTCGTTCCGGGAGATCGGCTTGCTAGCCGCTGAGGTGATCGGCAAGTCCAAACCGCCTAGGATCCATTCAATCTCCGTCTGGGGATTGCGACTGGTTGCCGCGCTGATCTCCGTCGTGGGCCAAGTGTCCCGCGGCAGCAGACGATCCGCGGCGATGCTTCGTTGGATGATCTACTCGGGCACGCATGATGCGATTGCGCCCGCCTGTGGGGCGCTGCGCCTTCGCGATGAATACTGCGCCAAACGCGATGCCCTGCCCCCACCCAGGGGAGATGGCCTGAGTAGATTCCGGCCCTGCTCACGCCGGCGCGTTGCGGACTAAGGTCTCGAGCTATCGCCTTGAACCCTGGGAGCTTCGCCATGCTGAGACACACGTCAGAGATCGGTGGCTACGCTATCGGCGCCACGGACGGCCCGATCGGCTCGATCACGGATTTTCTGTTTGATGACGTCACCTGGCGGGTTCGCTGGCTTGTCGTCGACACCGGGACGTTCCTGAGCGGCCGCAAAGTGCTCCTGCCGCCGTCCGCCTTGACGCACGTCAATCACATCGGCCGCCAGCTCTCCGTCAACCTGACGAAGCAACAGGTCAAGGACGCCCCAAACATCTCCGCCGATGAGCCGGTCTCGGGCCAAATGGAGACCGACCTCTACGACTACTATGGCTGGAGCCCCTACTGGTCGACCGGGTTCTATATGGGCGGCTACGGTTACGCGGGCGGCATGTTCGCGCCAAGCGGTCTCGGTTTTCGTTCTCGCGATCGGGAGGATGAGGTTTCGCGCCGCCTGCATGGCGATCAGCACCTCCGAAGCGTTCATGAGGTCAAGGGTTATCATATCCACGCTCGCGACGGCGAGATTGGCCATGTCGCGGACTTTCTGCTCGAGGACGGCGACTGGAGCATCCATTACCTGGTCGTCGACACCCAGAATTGGTGGCCGGGAAAGAAGGTGCTGATCTCACCACGGTCCATTGACGCGACGGATTGGTCGACGAGGACCGTCAGCCTCGATGTTGATCGGCAGAAGGTCAAAGACAGCCCTGCCTACGACGGCTCGAAAGCCATCGATCGCGCCTATGAATACCAGTTTCATGGCTACTACGACGGCCGGCGGGTCCCTGAGCCCGTCTAGCGGGCTTGACGCCAGCCTGGACCGGCGGAGCGTCCGCAGGTCCTACTTTCGCACGATCAGCACCGGGCACGGCGCCCGACGCGCGACGCCTTCCGCGACACTGCCGAGCAGAACCCGGTCGACGCCCTCGCGCCCATGACTGCCGATTACGACCAGATCGGCCGCCCAGTCGCGGGCGGCGCCAGCGATCGACGGTGCGGGATCACCCATGGGCACGAATCTCTGCGCTTCTTTGGGAATCGGCACCCGCCCCTGCAATTCGGCCAGCACCTGCGAGATCTCCTCGTCCGGCTGCTTGGCGAGTTCCGGCGACGCAACCGCGTACCAGGCCCCATCCGAAACCGCCGGGCCGATCACATGGATGAACGCGATTTCAGCCCCGAGCGCTGACGCTAGTTGCAGGCCGACCAGAGTCGCATGCGCGCCGATGTCGCTGATATCGACCGCGATGAGAATGCGCTTGAAGGGCATGTCGATAGCCATTTCTTCCGCCGACCACGCCGCGGAGGCGACTAGAACGACGCCTTGATCGCCGCCGTGAAATGGCTGCCGTAGGTCTTGCCGAGGTCGTGTTGGTCGGTGTCGGCATAGCGCAGGTCTAACGCGACGTGTTTGGTGAAGGCGTAGGTGGCGCCGCCGTTCCAGTTCATCCGCGTCGGCTGGCTTTGGCCCTGACGCTCCCCAACGGCGCCGCTGATCGACAGCTTGGGTGTGATCCTGTAGGCACCGCGTTCTTCGACATACACGTCATCCCGATGCGTGCCGAAGTAGTTGCCCGAGTAAAATACCGCAGCGCTGAGGGTTGCGGGGCCAAAGTCGTGCAGAACCACGCCCTTGAATTCGACCGTGTCAATCTCAGTGTGCGCCGGCTGGTCTATGTAGCCGTACCGGACAGCGCCGATGTCGAACCTGAAGCCATGGACGACCGGCGTCCAACCGACCGACAGATCGTATTCAGCGTTCGTGCTGTTGTGGAAATTGACGTTCTCCGCCCCGACTCCGGCGTAGAAATTATCGTAGGACACGCGGCCAGAGCCAAAAACCGCCGCCGCATTTTCAGTCTGGCTGATCCCGCGGAAAATATAGTCCGACGCCACCGTTGCTGTGAAGGCGAACACGGGACCCGGGGTGACCACTTCGGCGGGGGTGGCCTGCGGGAGGTCGAGTTGCGGCATCGACGAGGTGTCCGGCGGTGCGGCCCACGCTGTCGAGCAGCCGAACCCGAGCAGGGTCATCGCCGTCGCCGCCAAGATCTTCCGCATAACGTTTCCAGTCTTCAGTGCGCCAGCGCAACCCATCGGGCAGTGCTCGTAGCTTCAACTTGAAGAGAACCGGCTGAAGCCGGTAGCATCGGAAATTACCCACGACATAGTGTCACGCGACTGGCCTACCAGGCGCGCTTGGGACAGAGAGGCTTTGACCACGGCCGGGGGGTCGCTCGCAGCCGCGCCATAAAAGGGTATAGGCTTGGATTGATCATTCCCTGGTTGGGTTCCTGGACGCTGTCACGTCTTCGCGCCGCATTGCATTGCGCCGGCATCAGGCTGCGACGTTGGATCGCCTTACGACCAGAATTCAGGTTGGTGACGTAACTTTCTCCTCGCCGCCCTGAGGTCAATCAGTGCCTTGCGGCCGCGAACGCTGTTCCAGTGCTCCAGAGCGCGGGCCGGCGTTGACAAAGCCGCTAGATCGCCCGCGACGAGCTTGCGCGCCAGCCGCTCCGTGACCGCCGCATCGTTGGCCGCGCCGAGAATCTTCTCTAGCGCTTCGCAGCGGCGCCGGTAGCGCTTCACCACCTTGGTCCCATAGAAAGGGGCCAGGGCTTCGATGTCGACGCTGAGCTTTTTAAGTGATTTGCGTAAGTCATGCCGCCCCGCTTCCGACAGCCGGCCGACATGTCGACCGCGACGCCGCACCGTCCGCGCGGCGCGGTCCAGAAGCGAGGGCGCCAGGGTGGACAGCTGTCGGTGCGTCAAACCGGCGTCATGCCCAGAGGGTCCAAGGGCGCCGATGTCGGTCCAGCTCACTAACCCTAAAATCATCTCGGAAAACCCGCGGCCCTGCAGGGCTGCCGCGACGGCTGCGTGCGCAAGTTGGCGTTCTACCTCAGCTGCGGAATTGAGGTCCTCCAGACGTTCGCTCGACAGGTCGGGCATCGCGCCAGGTAGGGTCTCAAGACAGAAGACGTCCCAGTCACGCGCCGCACCGAGGATTTGACCATAGGTTCGAAGGGTTTCCGTGAATCGCCCCGCGCCGTCGGCGTCGAGATAGGGATCAAACATTTGCAACGCCGCTCGCGCTTCCCGAATCGCGATGCGGGCCTGGTGCAGGCCTTCGGGATCTCCGCGGAGGGTTGGGCCGATGTTGGCCGTCAAATGGCCGAGCGTGGCCCCAAAGATCTGGCGAAAGCCCGCGTCGGCGCAGAGCGTCCGTTTGAACCTTAGGGGCAGCTTTAGTTGTGCGCCTGCGCCCTGGCCTGTCCGCAATCGCCAGCCGCGCGACGCCTTGCTCTCAGACATCAACCAAAGGGGCGCGGTCGACAACAGCGCTCCGGCCAGCCGATAAAGGGGCTCCACGCCGCCGCTCTTGAGTTCGATCTCTAGCTCGCTAACAGCGTCGCGGGCGAGCCCGGCCTGGATGTCGCCCTCGTCGAACGCCACTTCCGCCGTCGTGCCGCTGTCCAGGCGTAGGAGGTGCGTGGTTCGGCGGATGTCGGTGACGAACGCGGGCTGGAGGCGGCCTCTGATCGCCCTGGCCGCCTCGGCCAGCGCTGGTGTCTGCGACAGCCAAGTGAGCTGCGGCGTATCCTGCCCGATTGGCCACTCCCATTCGCCGCGACTGGCGGCCACGCCATGACCGTTCGAGCGGGACTTCACGGTTTGAATCCGCTTCTCACCGTCTCGCCGCACCCGCAGGGACAGGCCAAATCGATCCAGAGCCCGGTCGGGCGTATCGAAATAGGTGCTCACCAGGTGATGGTGGGCGGGGGCCGCCGCGGCGAGTGCTGGATAGCGCTCCAGCAGGACCCGGCTGCCCTCCGGCAGGTGGAATTTCAGCTCGACCTCCCGCGGGTTCAGAGCCGTTCCTAGGAGAGATGTCATTTCTGGAGGTGTTTGCGAATTTCAAGCAACTCTTCGGCTCGTGCGCTCGATGCCTTCGGGTAGCGCATTTTCAGTCCGTGAAGGGTGTCAACGAGGATTTGCGATACGATCAAACGCGCGTTCTGCTTATCGTCGGCCGGGACAATGTACCAAGGGGACTCCTCGGTGCTCGTCGCGCTGAGGCATTCTTCATACGCCTGCATGTAATCCTTCCAGAAGCCTCGCTCCTTGATGTCGTCAAGGCTGAACTTCCAGTTCTTCTCCGGCTGGTTGATGCGCTGAAGAAAGCGTTTTCGCTGCTCTTCCTTGGAAAGGTTCAGGAAAATCTTGATTATGCGCGTACCGTTCGCATGGAGGTGTCGTTCTAAGTTGGTCATGGACCGGAACCGGTCACGCCAGACGGAATGATCGTCCGGCGAGACGTCCGGCAGGCCTTCGCTTTGCAGAAGCTCAGGGTGGACCCGAACGATCAACACCTCCTCGTAATAGGACCGGTTGAAGATGCCGATCCGCCCCCGCGCCGGCAGATCACGGGTCGTGCGCCAGAGGAAATCATGCTGCAGCTCGGCGGCGCTCGGATGTTGGAAGCTGTAGACTTGGCACCCTTGGGGGTTAACCCCAGACATCACGTGTTTAATCGCACCGTCCTTGCCGGCGGCGTCCATGGCCTGGAAGATCAGCAGGATCGAAAAACGATTGGACGCATAGAGCAGCTCCTGCAGCTCGCTTAGCTGCAGAACATGTTTCGCTAGAAGCTCCTGATAATCCTTGGTCGATCCGTAGATCGGCTCTGTAATCGTCGCCAGCTTGTGCAGCTTGATGTCGTCGCCTTCGCGCACGCGGAAGTCATCCGTTCTGATCTTCACGCGTCACCCGCCATTCGCCCATCAACGGTCGTCACGGTACGAGCACCGCCGCGCCGTCGAACCGGCCGGTGCGCAAGTCTTCCAGCGCCTTGTTGGCCTGCTGCAGCGGATAGGTGGTCGTCTTGACGACGATGCCCATCTTCGGGACCAGGCTCAGGAACTCGATCCCATCCTCGCGGGTGAGGTTGGCGACGGAGAGCAATTGCCGCTCTTCCCAAAGAATCCGGTACGGAAAGCTGGGAATGTCGCTCATGTGGATCCCGGCGCAGACCACGCGGCCGCCCTTGTGGACGGCTTTCAGCGCCACGGGGACCAGGTCGCCCACGGTGGCGTAGATGATCGCCGCGTCCAGCAATTCCGGCGCGGTTTCATCCGAGCCGCCCGCCCAGGTCACGCCCAGGCTCCGTGCGAAATCCTGGGTTCCGACATCGCCGGGCCGGGTGAAGGCATAAACCTCGCGTCCCTGCCACTTGGCCACCTGGGCGACGATGTGGCCGGCGGCCCCGAAGCCGTAGATGCCCAGCCTTTTACCCTCGCCGGCGATCTTCAAAGACCGCCAGCCGATCAACCCGGCGCAGAGCAGCGGCGCGAGCGAGACGTCGCTGCCCGTCTCGCCGAGGGGAAAAGCGAAGCGTGCATCGGCGATGACCGCCGTCGCGAAGCCGCCGTCACGCGTGTAGCCGGTGAACAGCGGCGCATCGCAAAGGTTTTCCCGGTTCGCCTTGCAATAGAGGCAGACGCCGTCGGTATGGCCGAGCCAGGGAATCCCCACCCGCTCCCCCATGGCCAGCCCGGTAACGTCCGGTCCGATCGCGTCGATCCGGCCGACGATTTCGTGGCCGGGGATGATCGGTGATTTGGGATTAGGCAATTCACCGTCGAAGACGTGCAAGTCCGTGCGACAGACCCCGCAGGCAAGAACCTTGACGCGGACCTGGCCAACGCCGGGCTCGCGGTCAGGCAATTCTGTCCATTCAAGCGGGGTCTTCGGCTTGTTGAGCACCATCGCTTTCATGGTTTCGTCCTCATTCCCATGATGCCCTGGACCGAGAGCAAAGATGATCCGCAGCGCAGCTGGCTAGCCATCCAGCTGCGTCTTGAGTCTTTGGAGCACGCGCGGCAGCGCATCGGGCAGATCCTGGGCCACAAGCCCCAGGCCAAATTCCGCCGCCGCCGCGCCATGCAGCCAGGCGCCCGCCGCTGCGGCCTCGAACGGCGCCATTCCCTGAGCCAACAGAGCGGCGATGAAGCCGGTCAGGACATCGCCGGTTCCGCCGGTGGCGAGCTGCGCCGGTGCGTTGGCGTTGATGATCGCCCGCCCGTCCGGCGCGGCGATGACGGTGTCCGGCCCTTTGAGCAGGACGACAGCACCGCACTGTTTGGCGGCGGCGCGGGCGCGCGCCAGCTTGTCGCCCTCGACATGAAACAGCCGCATGAATTCCCCTGCGTGAGGGGTCATCACGCAGGGTCCGTCGATTGCGCTAAACAGATCCTCCGGCGCCTCGGCGAACGAGGTGAGCGCATCGGCGTCCAGAACAGTCGCCCGCTTCGTGGCCAGGGCGGCGACGACATATTCGCGCGTCGGCGCGCCGACGCCCGCACCAGGGCCAATGGCGATGACGTTGCGCCGCTTGTCCGCCAGCAGGGCCTTCCAGCCTGAAGCGCCCTGAAAGCTATGCACGATCGCGTTGATCAAGGAGGTGGCGTAGATGCTCCAAACGGGTTCCGGCGCCGCTAGCGTCACCATCCCCGCGCCGGCGCGGGACGCGGCGAGCGTGGTCATTCGGCTTGCGCCGGTGATCCCCTCTCCGCCGAGGACCAGGACTTCGCCGCGCTTGTATTTGTAGCTTTCGGGCTCGGGCCAAGGGTAGCCGTCCAGCCAAAGGCCGGGACCGTTCTCCCATGTGGTGGGGCAGATGGCCTCAAGCACGCTCACCGGCGTGCCTATGTCGGCCACCACGATGTCGCCGCAGAGCCCTCGTCCTGGATAGAGCAGATGCGCCGGTTTTTTGCGGAAGAAGGTGACCGTCAAATCGGCCGGCGCCGCGGCGCCGCGCACCAGCCCGGAGGCGCCGTCAAGGCCACTCGGGACGTCGACGGCGCAGATCGGAATGCGCCGCGATTTCATGGCCTCGACGAGGATCACGGCCGGGCCGGCCAAGTGGCGGGCGAGTCCAGCGCCGAAAATGGCGTCAACAATCACCCCTGCCCCGTCCAGGCAGTCAGGCGTGAAGGGAGCGAGGTCGCCTTTCCAGAGGCTGGCGGCATGCGCGGCGTCTCCGGAGAGCTTGTCCCGTGCGCCCAGCAAAGCCACCGTCACCGGCCACCCTGCCTCGTTGAGATGGCGGGCGACGACAAAGCCATCACCGCCATTGTTGCCGGGGCCGCACAGGACTGTGACGGGGCGCATCGGCCAGCGTGCACCGATGGCGACCGCGACGGCACCGCCGGCAGCCTCCATCATATCAGGGCCGCGGATGCCGGCGGCCTCGGCCGCGCGATCGGCTTTGCCCATCTGGGCAGGCGTCAGAAGCGCAAGTTCCCCGTGCTCCAACTTCGTTTGGTTAGCCATTTCCATCCGCCGGCAAACGTTATGATGGCCGCCAGCGCTCTTCGCCGGACAGGATCGGAATCTACTTAGTAAGCCCTGGGGCCGACCGAGGTTGAACGTCGGTCGGGCCGAAAGGGCGCGGCCGTGGTTTCGGGTCCGCAGCCGCGCCAGCTCGAGCGGAGCGCTTCGTAGCGGCATGCGTCAGCTTGCCGGGTGAGTAGTTTCCGAGCCTCCTCATGGGGCTGATCGATCCGATAGGGTTGGGACCGACCAGCAGAGTTGCTCAACTCTGACACGGCGCCCCTCAGACCAATCACGCCGTGGAGATTCGGCTATGCAGGAAACGCGCACGTGATCCATCCGCAGGACCACCGGCTTCTATCGACTGTTTGCAGGCAATCTGAGTCCAACGGATGACCGCTACTACCGCGGACCCTGTTGGCGACATCGTTCGATCGTTTGGATCTGAGCGAACGCGTCTGATGGACATCGTCATCGCCGTCCAGCAGCGGCTTGGCCACGTCAGCAACGCGGCTGTTCAGACGATGGCGGCGGGCCTTGGCATTCACCCAGTCGAGATCGAGGACATGGTGTCCTTTTACGCCTTCTTCGATCGGGACCCCCGAGGCCGCAACCGCATCCGCCTGTCCAAAACCCCCGTTTCGTTCATTAAGGGCGCTAGGGAAGTCGCGCGGGCATTCGAACAGGCGCTCGGCATTCAGATTGGCGACACGACAGCGGACGGCATGTTCACGCTGCAGTGGACGAGCGATATCGGTCTGGCGGATCATGAGCCGGCCGCCCTGGTCAACGGGATAGCGTTAGCCGACCTCACGCCCGCGGACGTGCCATTGATCTTGGCGGCCCTGCGGCAGGCCGGCGAGACCGAACCCCTACCTTCATATCCGCCGCATTTATCCGACGCGGAGCACCTGCCAAAATCCGTCATCCGATCGAGCCTGGTCCAAGCCGGATCGCTGCTTTCGGGGTCGCCCGTCAGGGCGGAAGGGCTGAAAGCGGCGCTGGCTCTCACCCCCGAAGCCGTGATCGAGGAAATCACCAAGTCCAAACTCCGCGGCCGTGGCGGCGCCGGCTTTCCCACCGGAATGAAATGGCGGCTGACCCGCAAGGCGACCGGCGTCGAACACTACATCGCCTGCAATGCGGACGAGGGCGAGCCAGGCACCTTCAAGGACCGCCTCTTGCTGATGGAAAACCCCGATCTGGTTTTCGACGGCATGACGATCGCGGGCTACGCGTTGGGCGGCCGTGAAGGGTTGCTCTACCTCCGCGGTGAGTATGCTTACATGTGGGACAACCTTCAGCAGGTTCTAACGGAACGACGACGCCTGGGGCTGCTGGGCGCCAACATCTGCGGCAAGGCGGGGTTCGATTTCGACATCCGTATCCAGCTTGGGGCCGGCGCCTACATCTGCGGTGAAGAATCGTCGTTGCTTGAGTCCCTCGAAGGAAAGCGCGGCTCGACCCGGGACCGGCCGCCCTTCCCGACCGAGCGGGGTTATCTTGGGCAGCCTACCGCGATCGACAATGTCGAAACGCTCGTCTGCGCAACCCGCATCATGGAAAAGGGTGCGGCCTGGTTCACCGGTCTCGGCACGAAGGATTCCACCGGCACAAAGCTGATGTGCGTTTCGGGCGATTGCGAACGGCCCGGCGTGTACGAAACGCCGTTCGGGATCACCATCAACGAGCTTCTCGATCTGGTCGGCGCGCCCGATGCGCAATACGTCCAGTTCAGCGGGCCGTCCGGCCAAGCGATCGCGCCGAAGGATTTCGGCCGGCGCATCGCCTATGAGGACCTGTCCACGGGCGGATCGACAATGATCTTTGGTCCTGGGCGCGACGTGCTCGAGATCGCGCTCCAGTTCGCGGACTTCTTTGTCGACGAGTCCTGCGGCTGGTGCGCGCCCTGCCGGATCGGAACGAACCTGCTCAAGCAGGGGATGGAAAAGGTCGTCGCGGGCCGCGCGACGCTTGCCGATCTCGCTTCCACCGAAGCCCTGGCCAATACCGTTGTTCGAATGAGCCGTTGCGGCCTCGGCCAGACCGCGCCGAACCCGATCCTGACGACCATGCGGAGCTTTCCGGAGCTCTACGAAGCGCGCCTCGCGGCCGCTTCTTTTGAGCCGCTCGTCACCCTGGACGACGCCTTGCGCGAAGCCGTCAAGGTCCAGGGTCGCGAACCCGTGACGGAGGAAGCTTAGCGTGGACGCTGACACCTTTTCGTTCACCATCGACGGTGTGGAGGTCGAGGCCTCGAAGGGCCAATCTGTGCTTGAGGCCTGTGACGCGGCGGGCGTCTACATCCCGCGCCTTTGTCATCATCCGGACCTAGCGGCTTCGGGCACTTGCCGTATCTGCACCTGCAAGATCAACGGCCGCAGTGTTGCGGCCTGTGTGACGCCGGCCGCGCAGGGCATGGTGATCGAGAACGACACCCCGTTGCTGACGGCCGATCGTCGCGCTCTGATCGAGATGTTCTTCGTCGAGGGCAACCATCCCTGCCCCTATTGCGTGGCGAGTGGGGATTGCGAACTTCAGGCGCTCGGCTACCGGCTCGGGATGGTTGCGCCGACCCAGCCCTACCAGTGGCCGACGAACGCCATCGACGCCTCTCATCCCGACATCTACCTCGATCGCGATCGTTGCATCCTCTGTTCCCGCTGCATCGAAGCGTCTCGGATGGAGGATGGGAAGACCGTGTTCGGCTTCGAAGGGCGCGGCATCGCCATGCGGCTGAACGTGGACGCGGCGGGCGGGCTTGGAGACACACAGATGGCCGCCGTTGATAGGGCCGCCAGCGTCTGCCCGGTCGCCTGCATCGTCGTCAAGCGCGACAGCTACCGCATTGCCAACGGCAAGCGCCGCTTTGACAAGGCGCCCATCGGCAGCGACATCGAGGCCAAGCGCCCAGGCCACAAGCCATGAACGCCCCGAAACTCAAGAGCGTGAAGCCAACCCTGGCGACCTGCGCCCTGACTGGCTGTTTCGGCTGTCACATGTCGCTGCTCGACATCGACGAGCGCCTGCTGGAATTGGTCGACTTGGTCGATCTTGATGTCTCGCCGTTCGACGACAAGAAGGCCTTCGACCGGCCCGTTGATGTAGGTTTCATCGAGGGCGGCTGTTCCAATGAGTATAACGTCAAAGAGCTCAAGGAATTCCGCAAACATTGCCGAATCCTCGTGTCAGTCGGCGCCTGTGCCATCACTGGCGGCGTTCCGGCGATGCGCAACAGCATTGGCCTACGCGAGTGTCTGGAGGCCGTTTATCTGAAAGGGGTATCCCTCGAAGGTCAGGGCGTCATTCCCAATGATGAGGATCTGCCGCTGCTGCTCGACAGGGTCTACCCCTCGCATGAAGTGGTGAAGATCGACTATTTCCTGCCCGGCTGTCCGCCATCCGGCGACGCCATGTGGGAAGGCCTCAAGGCTCTGCTCACCGGCCATGAGCCGGCTTTGCCCTACCTGTTGTGCAAGTACGAATGATGGCCCGGATCGGACACAGGCCATGAGCGATATTCACGTCGACCTGGGGCAAGACGCCCCCGTCCGGACCAGCCCCGGACCGCGCAAGATCGTCATCGATCCCGTCACCCGAGTCGAGGGTCACGGCAAGGTGACCATCCGGCTCAATGAAGCTGGCGAGGTCGAACAGGCGCGGTTTCACATCGTCGAATTTCGCGGCTTCGAGCGCTTCATCCAGGGCCGGATGTACTGGGAAGTCCCGGTCATCGTCCAACGCCTCTGCGGCATCTGTCCGGTCAGCCATCACCTTTGCGCCGCCAAGGCGATGGACATCGTCGCCGGCGTCGATCAGGTCACGCCCACCGCCGACAAGATGCGGCGGTTGATGCACTACGGCCAGGTGCTGCAGTCGAACGCCGTCAACTTCTTCCACTTGGCCTCACCTGACCTCCTGCTCGGCTTCGAGGCGCCGGTGGCCCAACGCAACATCATCGGCGTGATCGAGGCGTTTCCGGAGGTCGGCAAGTGGGCGATCATGATCCGCAAGTTCGGCCAACAGGTGATCGCCGCCACCGGCGGCCGGCGTATTCACCCCCGGCTCTGCATCCCTGGCGGCGTCAATCAGAACCTTTCGGTCGAAAGCCGCGACGCCCTGCGCGGCGATGTCGATCAGATCATTCGGTGGTGTTGCGACGCGTTGGAATTGCACAAGCGCTTTGTCCACACCCATGAGGAGCTGCACGCGACCTTCGCCAGCTTTCCCTCGAACTACATGAGTCTGGTCGGCGCCGACGGCGCCATGGATCTCTATGACGGGACGCTGAAGGCGATCGACGCCACGGGCGCCCCGATCTTCGAAGGCGTTCGTCCGGACCAGTACCGCGATTACATGATCGAGGAGGTCCGATCGTGGAGCTACATGAAATTCCCGCATATCCGCTCGCTCGGGCGAGAGGATGGCTGGTATCGCGTCGGTCCCCTGGCCCAGATGAATTGCTGCGCCTTCATCGGCACCCCGATTGCCGAGGCGGCCCGCAAGGATTTCATGGCCCAGGCAGACGGCGGGCTGGTGCACGCGACGCTAGCCTATCACTGGGCGCGGGTGATCAGCATGATCCATTGCGCCGAGGTTATTAAGGGCCTCCTGTTCGACGACGACCTGCAGGGAGACGACCTTGTCGTGACCGGCGAGCGTCGCCCCGAAGGCGTGGCGATCATCGAGGCGCCGCGGGGAACCCTGCTGCATCACTATCAGGTCGACGCCCATGATCAGGTGACCATGGCCAACCTGATCGTTTCCACCACCAACAACAACGAAGCCATGAACCGCTCGGTCACCAAGGTCGCCATCGACGACCTCAGCGGCCATGAGATCACCGAAGGGCTGTTGAACCACATCGAGGTGGCCATCCGCGCCTACGACCCTTGCCTGTCCTGCGCGACCCACGCGCTGGGCGACATGCCTCTGATCGTTACGCTGGAAGACGCTGACGGGGCGGTGATCGCCGCGCGGGTGAAGGAATGAGCCCTTCCGACATCCAATCGGCCAATCTGGCCTCAAACCGCAGGCTTGGCGTGCCCGGCGCCTCCGCACCGCCGCGCGTGTTGATCCTGGGATACGGTAATCCTGGGCGTCAGGACGATGGCCTGGGCCCGGCGGTCGCCGAGCAGATCGACGCGCTCGGTTTGCCGCATGTCACCGCCTACGAGAACTACCAGCTCAACATCGAAGACGCCTTGGAGGTCGCCGATCACGACGTGGTCTGGTTCGTCGATGCGGCAAGGTCCGGACCCTCTCCCTTCGCCTTCGAGCCGCTGGCGCCGGCTGCAAGCCTTGAATTCACCAGCCATCTTGTGCGGCCGGAGGCCATCCTTGCCATGGCCCATCAATATTATGGCGCCACCCCGAAGGCCTTCCTCCTGGGCATCCGGGGCTATGAATTCGAGTTCGCCGAAGGCCTGACGATCGCGGGGACAGAGAACCTGCAGATTGCGGTCGAGATGCTCAAAGGTCGCCTTAGCGCCTCCCAGCCGTCTGTGACGTCATGAATATTGGGCTTGGCGATAGGCGTAAGACCATCTTGCTGATCGATGCAGATCCCCATGCCAGGGCGGTGCTGCGCACCGCGCTCGAAGAGGCGCAGTTTTCCGTAGGCGAAGCGGCGACGAACCGCGAGGGAGAGCGAACGATCCAGCGCATTCAGCCGGATGCGGTTCTCGCCGATCTGTTGGCCGATCCGTCCGACGCGGGGCCAACGATCTCTGAATGGCTTCGGGCGACGGGCAGCACGATACCCTGCTACATCGTCAGCACGGCGGGCGAGGCCTTGGTTGGCTCCGTCGGGCTACACGAACTTGGCGTGACCGGCGTTTTCCTAAAGCCTGTCGACGCGAGCCTCGTGATCCAAACCCTGCGGACCCAACTCGCCGTGCCTGCTGGCGACTACGGCCATGCATGAGGTCTCCCTTATTGAGAACGTCATCGCCATGGTGCAGCAGGAGCAGGCCAAGCACGCCTTCGCGCGCGTCAACCTGATCAGATTGAAGGTTGGGGCCCTCGGACACGCTGAGCCTGACGCGCTGCGCTTCTGTTTCGATGCGGTCGCGACCGGAACGATCGCGGAGGGCTCCCGCCTCGAGATCGAGATCATTCCCGGCGAGGGCTGGTGCGTCGATTGTCGTTCTGCCGTGCCGCTCGATGAGCGGTTTGGCGCCTGCCCCGTTTGCGCAGGCGGCCGCGTGCGAATGACCGGCGGGGACGTTCTGCGATTGGCCGAAATGGAGGTCGAGTGATGTGCACGGTGTGTGGGTGCGGAACGGCGAGCCTCATGAATGCTCCCGCCAATGAGGTCCAGGCGGAAGGCGTCGCTAGGCGCGCCCATTCGCACTCCCATGATCACGATCACGATCACGAGCATAGCCATGACCATGGCACTGACCATCATCACGAGACTGCTTTCGCCGCGATTGATTTCGGCAAGGGATTAGCGGGCGTGAGCGTTCCGGGCCTGAGCCAGGAGCGGACGATCAGCATCGAACGCGACATCCTTGCCAAGAACAACGCCTTCGCTGACGGCAACCGGAGCCGGCTTACTGAGGCTGGGGTTTTCGCCATCAATCTCTTGTCGAGCCCTGGCTCTGGGAAGACATCGCTCCTCGTGCGCGCGATCACGGATCTCCAGGATCGCTGGCCGATGGTGGTGATCGAGGGCGACCAGCAGACGTCGAACGACGCCGAGCGGATTCGGCAGACTGGCGCCCAGGCGGTGCAGATCAACACGGGCAAGGGCTGTCATCTGGACGCCCATATGGTCGGCCACGCGCTTGAACAATTATCCCTTGAGCCAGGCGGGCTGCTGTTCATCGAGAACGTCGGCAATCTGGTATGCCCGGCCGCCTTCGACCTCGGCGAAGCCTGCAAGGTCGTCGTCCTCTCCGTGACCGAAGGCGAGGACAAGCCGCTCAAATACCCCGACATGTTCGCGGCCGCTGACCTGATGCTGCTGAACAAGTCCGACCTTTTGCCCCACCTCGACTTCGACGTCGACGCCTGCCTCGCGGCAGCCCTGCGCGTGAACCCGCGACTTCAGATTTTGACGGTGTCGGCCCGGAGCGGGGAAGGTCTCGCCGCCTTCTATGCCTGGATAGAGGGCCGCGCCGCGGGGGCCTTGGGTCCGATCGCGAGACTGGCATGAGGCCGTCATGCCCACAGCCGTAGCAACCTTATCGGCCAGACCGGAACGCCTGCGGATCCGGGTGCGCGGCGCCGTGCAGGGCGTCGGGTTTCGGCCTTTCGTTTATGGCTTGGCCGAGCGCTACGGACTGTCCGGCTTCGTGCTCAACGACCAGGAGGGCGTGCTCGCCGAAATCGAGGGTGACCGCGGCGACATGTTCCTGTCCGCGCTGCGACGCGAACGCCCCGCCCTTGCCCGCATCGACAAGATAGCAGTGACTCGCGTGGCCGCCCTGGGGCAGCGTGGCTTTGCGATCCGGGAGAGCCTCGACTCAGGGCCGAGCGCCAGCTTCGGCGTGCCCGACGCTGCGACCTGCGAATCCTGCCTTAGAGATCTGTTCGATCCGGCCAGCCGGTTCCACCTCTATCCCTTCGTCACCTGCACCGACTGCGGTCCGCGTTTCACCATCACGCGTCGCGGACCCTACGATCGGGCAAACACCGCGATGGCCGCGTTCGCGCTCTGCGGGCCGTGCGCCGCGGACTATGGCGACCCGAAAAGCCGCCGCTTTCATGCCGAAGCCATCGCCTGTCCGGCCTGCGGACCGCGCCTCAGTCACGGCGTCAGCGAGATTGCGGCGGCTGTGGACGACGGGCTGATTGTCGCGCTCAAGGGTATCGGCGGCTTTCATCTGATTTGCGATGCGACCAACGAGGTCGCGGTGGGTCGTCTGCGGGAGCGAAAGCATCGCCCCGCAAGACCGTTCGCCGTCATGGCCGCCAACGACTCCAGCCTCTGGCCCTTCGCCAAGCCCACCCTCGTGGAGCGGGAACTGCTCGGTCGCTCGGCACGCCCCATTGTTTTGGTCCGCAAAGGATCTGGCCTGGCCGCATCGGTGGCGCCCGGGCTCAGCCGCGTCGGCGTGATGCTGCCCTCGGCGCCGGTCCATCATCTCCTATTCGAGGCCCTGTCCGCAAAGCGCGGGGGCGGAAAGGCCGCTCGCGCCCTCGTTGTCACCAGCGCGAACCTCGCCGGCGAGCCGCTCGTCATCGACAACGATGTGGCGATGAAGGACCTGGCCTCGATCGCCGACCTGATCGTGACCCACGATCGGGCGATCCTCAAACGGGCCGACGACTCGGTCATGGCCATCATCGACGGAGCCCCCGCCTTCGTTCGACGCGGGCGCGGGTTTGTCCCCGAGCCCATCGATCTCGGCGAGGACGGCCCGGTGGTCGTCGCGGTCGGGGCGCATCTGAAGGCCACCGTCTGTGTCACCCGCGGGCGCGAGGCCTTTGTTTCGCAACATCTTGGCGATCTCAACACGGCGCAGACCGTCCGGTTTTATGAGGTCACCCTTCGCCAATTGCTGGCCGATCTGGGGGTTAAGCCAGAGCTTGTCGCCTGCGATCGGCACCCCGACTACCGCACGACCCTCATCGCCGAAGGCCTGGGCCTGCCCGTTTTGCGGGTTCAGCATCACGCCGCCCACCTCGCTGCGGTCGCAGCCGAACATCACCTTCGCGAACCCCTGATCGGCGTGGCCTTGGATGGTCACGGCTATGGGGCAGACGGCGGCGCCTGGGGCGGCGAGCTCATGCGCGATGACGGGGGCCAATGGCGCAGAGTCGGCCATTTCAAACCGCTGGCGATGCCGGGCGGCGACCGCGCCGCCCGAGAGCCCTGGCGTATGGGCGTCGCCGCCATGATCGCCCTCGGTCGCGGTGCAGACGCCGCCGGCCGGTTTCCACGCCATCCTCTGGCGGCTCAGCTTGCTGAGGTGACCGTAGCCAATGTCAAGGCGCCCCACACCAGCAGCATGGGCCGTCTGTTTGACGCCGCCGCCGCGCTGCTCGGGGTGTGCGAAAACCAGAGCTTCGAAGGCCAGGCCGCCATGGAGCTCGAGGCGCTTGTGGGCTCTCCGGAAGCGATAGCCGGCGGGTTTTGCATCGATCAGAATGTTCTCGACTTCAGCCCTCTGCTGAGCGCGATGCTCGAGCCCGGCCTAGAGGCGCGACAGGGCGCGGCGCAGTTTCACGGCACGCTGATCGCCGGGCTGGCCGAATGGATCGGCCGATACGCGAAGCAGATGGGCCAGACCGACGTCGTGCTGGGCGGCGGATGTTTCATGAACCGCGTCCTGGCGGACGGACTGACCCAGGCTTTACGTCGTCGCGGCCTGACGCCGTGGCTCGCCCGGGTCGTTCCAAGCAACGATGGGGGAATTTCATTCGGACAGGCGGCTTTGGCGCGGGCCCACCTGAAGGCCGACCGCCGATCTTGGCAATGACGTAGGAGCCGAACCGATGTGCCTGGCCATCCCTATCCGCGTTGAAGCGCTGCTGCCCGACCAGATGGCCCGCGTCACCTTGGGCGGGGTCTCCAAAGTCGTCTCGATCGCATTGGTGGAAAACGTGCAAGTGGGCGATTACGTGCTGCTGCACGTCGGCTACGCCCTCGCCCGGCTCGACCCGGAGGAAGCCGAACGAACCCTGTCGCTCATGCGCGAGGCGGCCGTTCCTGGACTTCCCTCAATGCAGGGGGCCGCCGCATGAAGTACATCGATGAGTACCGCGATGGCGGCCTGGCGCGGTCGATCGCCGCCACGATCGCCAAAGAAGCGGTCTCCGGTCGCCACTACAAGTTCATGGAATTTTGCGGCGGTCACACCCACGCCATCTCGCGCTACGGCATCGAGGATCTGCTGCCCTCCAATGTGGAGATGGTGCATGGACCTGGATGCCCGGTCTGTGTGTTGCCCGTAGGCCGCATTGACGACGCGATCCGGCTTGCGATGCGCTCAGAGGTGACTCTTTGCACCTACGCCGACCTTATGCGCGTGCCCGCCTCCGGCGGCGCCAGCCTGATGAAGGCCAAAGCCGCGGGCGCGGATATCAGGATGATCTATTCATCTATGGATGCTGTGCTCATCGCCGAAGCGGAGCCGACGCGGCAAGTGGTCTTTTTTGCGATCGGATTCGAGACGACCACCCCGTCGACGGCCCTCTCCATTCGACTGGCCCGTCGAAAGCAGCTCACCAACTTCACCGTTTTCTGCAACCATGTCCTGACACCGCCGGCGATCCGCGCGATCCTCGACACCGCCAACTTGCCCGAGATCGAGCGGGTGCTGGTCGATGGCTTTGTCGGACCGGCGCACGTCAGCACCGTGATCGGCACGAGCCCTTACGTGGCTTTGGCCGCTGAATTCGAAAAGCCCGTCGTGGTCGCCGGCTTCGAGCCCTTAGACGTCATGCAGGCCATCCTGATGTTGGTCCGGCAGGTCAACGAAGGCCGAAGGGAGGTCGAGAACCAATATATTCGGGCGGTGACGGCCGGCGGAAACTTGATCGCCCATCGTGAGATCGCCGAAATTTTCGAGCTGCGAGACTCGTTCGAATGGCGCGGCTTGGGCGAGCTTCCGGCAAGTGCTCTGCGCCTTCGTGACGCCTATGCCGAATTTGACGCCGAGCAGCGTTTCGACGTCGTTCCTGTACCGGCGAGCGACAACCCAGCCTGCGAATGCGGCGATGTGCTTCGGGGTTTGAAGAAGCCCGCGGACTGCAAGCTGTTCGGCACGGTCTGCTCGCCCGAGACGCCGATGGGCTCTTGTATGGTTTCGTCGGAGGGCGCCTGCGCGGCGCACTGGACCTATGGCCGGTTCCGGGACCGGGTCAAGGCGAACGCCGCCCAGACAAGCCCGCTAAAGCCTAGCGACGTTCAGGCCGCGGCGTGACTTCGCCGAGGCTGCGCGCCCGCAAGCTGGATATCCGTGACGGACTCGTTGATCTGTCCCATGGCGCGGGCGGACGGGCGTCAGCGCAGCTGATTGACGAGATCTTCCGAGCCGCGTTTGACAACCCTTTGCTGAACCAGGGCAACGACCAGGCCGCGTTTGATGTGCCGGCCGGCCGCATGGTGATGTCGACCGATGGCTATGTGATCTGGCCGCTATTCTTCCCAGGCGGCGATATCGGGTCCCTGGCCGTCCACGGCACGATCAATGACTTGGCGATGGCGGGGGCCCGGCCCCTGCATCTGGCGGCCAGCTATATCCTTGAGGAAGGCTTTCCACTCGCCGACTTGCAAAGGATCGCCATCAGCATGGGACGCGCTGCGTCGCATGCGGGCGTAGCGATCGTGACAGGCGACACCAAGGTGGTGGAACGCGGTAAGGCCGACGGGGTCTTTATTACGACCACGGGTCTTGGACTCGTTCCGGTGGGCGTCGATCTCTCTGGCGACCGGGCGCGACCCGGCGACCGCGTGATCCTGTCAGGTTCGATTGGCGATCACGGCGTTGCGGTGATGTCGAAGCGCAGCAGCCTGGGATTTGAGACTGAAATCCTGTCCGACAGCGCCGCCCTGCACGGACTGGTCGCTGATATGGTGGCCGCTGCAGGCCCGTCGCTGCGCTTGCTTCGCGACCCAACCCGCGGCGGTCTCGCCACCACCCTTAATGAGATCGCCCAACAGTCGCGGTGTGGCTTTCTTATCGAGGAATCCAGCATTTCGGTGCGGCCCGAAGTCGCGGCAGCTTGCGAACTGCTCGGCCTGGACCCGCTCTATGTGGCCAATGAAGGCAAGTTGGTCGCCGTTGTCGAGGCCAACGCGACGGATGCGCTTTTGACCGTCATGCGGGCGCATCCGCTCGGGCGCGAGGCGACTGTCATCGGCCAGGTCACGGACGATGATCAGTCTTTTGTGCAAATGACCACGTCCTTCGGGGGAGGCCGGATCGTCGACTGGCTCGCGGGCGAACAACTCCCGCGGATATGCTGATCGAGGCGGGCGACCGCTCACGAACCGGAGGATGGGGGCATCGGCGACTGTCGCTTCGAACCGTCGCTCTGTTTGGGCCGCTGGTTGGATTTAATCTCGGCGCCTGGGCCTGGGCCTTCGCCGCCTTCCATCGCCATCCGGTTCTGCTTGGAGCAGCCTTGCTGGCCTGGGTCTTCGGACTTCGCCATGCCGTCGACGCCGACCACATCGCGGCGATCGACAACGTGGTTCGCAAGCTGATCCAGGATGGTCGGCGTGCGGATACAGCGGGGCTTTGGTTTTCTCTGGGTCATTCGACCGTTGTTGTACTGGCTTCGCTGGCGATAGCAGCCTCGGCGATCGGGATTGAAACCTGGCTTGGCGTCGCTCGACAGATTGGCGGGGTGGCTGGCACGCTTGTCTCGGCGTTTTTCCTGATGGGGATCGCGATCGCGAACCTATTTGTTCTCCGCGGGGTTTGGCGCAGCTTCCGTCTTCTCAGGCAGGGTGCGAGCCTTGAGGCGCGCGCGTTGGACGAGTTGCTGGCCGGAACGGGGGTGTTGGCGCGCCTTCTCAGACCCCTCTTCAGAGCCATCACGCACAGCTGGCAAATGTATCCACTCGGCTTTCTGTTTGGCCTGGGTTTCGACACGGCGACGGAGATAGGGGTCCTGGCGCTCTCGGCGACCCAGGTTTCGCGGGGCATGTCATCTTGGCAGGTGATGGTGTTCCCCGCCCTCTTTACCGCGGGCATGGCCCTGGTGGACACGATGGACAGTGCCCTCATGGCCCATGCCTATGGGTGGGCCTTCATCAATCCGCTTCGCAAGCTCTGGTACAATCTCACCATCACGTCTGCTTCGATCGGGGTCGCCCTGCTGATCGGCGCCGTTGAGGTTTTAGGCCTGCTTTCTGCCCGCCTATCGCTGAGCGGCCCCTTCTGGGCGGCCATCGCCGCACTCAATGGCGGCTTCGGATATCTTGGATTCGCCGTGGTCGGCCTCTTCGTGCTGTGCTGGATCAGCTCGCTCGCCGTCTATCGCTTGCGCGGTTACGACCGCCTTTGAGTAGTTTCCGATCCTAGGCGCACTGGGTCAGAAGCCTAGGCTTTCTCCCGTGCCGAGCCATTTGGTCAGTTAGAGAATTTCCGGATGCTCACCTGCGGTGAGTGAATGTGGCCGTGGGCAATCCCCGACGGCCCACGGTCTTTCCAATCTGGTGCAGCGACACGGAAAAGGAACGAGACCATGACCTACCAGAGCCTTAGCCCCTTTGACGGCAAGCTGATCAAGGGCTTCGACGACATCAATGCCGCGCAATATGAGACCAAGCTGGCAGCGGCCCAGACCTGCTTCGAGACCTGGCGGCACAAGACCTATGCAGAGCGGGCAGTGATCATCGCCAAGGCGGCCCAGCTGCTGCATGAGCAGGCCGACGCCTTCGCCCACACCATGACCCTGGAGATGGGCAAGCGGATTGGCGAGGCCCGCGGCGAGGTCGAGTTCAGTTCGCGCATTCTGGCCTATTACGCCAAGAACGCCGAACGCTTCCTGGCGCCCGTGAAGCTCAACCCGACCAATGGCGAAGCCCATATGGAGTCGAGCCCGATCGGCGTGATCTTCGGCGTCGAGCCCTGGAACTTCCCCTATTACCAGCTCGCCCGCATCGCCGGTCCGCACCTGATGGCCGGCAATACGTTGGTGGTGAAGCACGCCGGCATCGTGCCGCAATGCGCCCTCGCGTTTGAAAAGCTGCTGCTCGATGCAGGCGCACCAGTCGGCCTCTATACCAACCTCTTCATCTCCCACGAGCAGTCGGACAAGGTGGTCGATGACCCCCGCATCAAGGGTGTCTGCCTGACCGGCAGCGTCGCCGCGGGCCAAAGCATCGCGGCGCGCGCCGGGAAGAACCTCAAGGTTTCGTCCATGGAGCTCGGCGGCAGCGACGCGTTCATCGTGCTCGAGGACGCCGACCTGGACCACACCATCCCGTGGGCGGTCTGGGGCCGGATGTACAACACCGGCCAGACCTGCTGCGCCGCCAAGCGCTTCATCGTGGTCGAGAGCATCGCCGACAAGTTCATCGAACGCTTCCAGGCGGCCCTGAGCGCGCTCAAGGCCGGCGATCCGATGGACGAGAAGACCACGCTCGGCCCGCTGTCCAGCGAGGCGGCGCTCGTGCAGCTGCTCGCGCAGGTCAACGCCGCTGTGGCCAAGGGCGCCAAGCTGCTGATCGGCGGCAAGCGCATCGATCGCCCCGGCTCCTATATGGAGCCCTCGATCCTGACGGACATCAAGCCGGAAAACCCCGCCTTCCGCGACGAGTTCTTCGGCCCGGTGGCCTTGTTCTTCCGGGTCAAGGACGAGGCGGCCGCCATTGCTCTGGCCAATGACTCCGACTTCGGCCTCGGCGGCTCGGTCTGGACCAAGGACATCGCCCGCGGCAAGCGGGTCGCCTCCAAGGTCGAGACCGGCATGATGTTCATCAACAACATCGACTGGTCCGACGCCGAGCTTCCCTTCGGTGGGATCAAGAACTCTGGCTATGGCCGCGAGCTGGGCGACATGGGCATCCAGGAGTTCGTCAACAAGAAGCTGGTGCGCACCGCGAACGAGCACGCTCCGACCTAGATCGGATCTGGCGAGGGCGTCGCTCCGGCGCCCTCGCTCCAAGCGTTGCCTGCGAGAACTGGAACCCAAATGTACGTGAACGTCGCCGTTCTGAAGGAGACCCAGCCAAACGAACGGCGCGTCGCCCTGACCCCCTCGGTCATCCCCAAGCTGATAAAGCTTGGCGCCAAGCTGCATATGCAGGCCGGCGCGGGCGAAGCCATCAAGCTCGCCGACGCCGCCTACAAGGATGTGGCCGTCCTCGATGACCGCAACGCGATGGTGGCGGACGCCGATATCGTCCTTTGCGTCCAGCCGCCCGCCTTGGCGGTGATCGACGCGATGAAGCCAGGCGCGATTCTGGTCTGCTTCGTCTATGCGGCGAACGAGCCGGAGCTGGTGAAGCGGCTGCTGGCGAAGAAGATAACCTGCTTCGCCATGGAGCGCATCCCGCGCATCTCGCGGGCTCAGTCGATGGACGCCTTGTCGAGCCAATCGGCCTTGGCGGGCTACTACGCGGTCGCCCTCGGCATGACCCATATGACTGGCGTACTGCCCAAGATCACGTCGGCCGCGGGCGTCATCGGCCCGGCCAAGGTCCTGGTGATGGGGCTCGGCGTCGCTGGCCTGGAGGCCATCGCGACCGCCCAGCGCCTAGGCGCCGTGGTGGAAGGCTACGATGTGCGCCCCGCCACAAAAGAACAGGCCTTGTCCCTGGGCGCGACCTTCGTCGACACCGGCGTCGACGCTACCGGAAAGGGCGGCTACGCCCGCGCGCTGACACCTGAGGAAAAGACCAAGGTCGATGTGGCCCTGACACAGCACATCCAGGGGTCAGATCTGATCATCACCACGGCGGCCATCCCCGGCAAGGCTTCGCCTAAGCTGATCAGCAAGGCGCAGGTCGCCGGCATGAAGGCTGGCGCGGTCATCGTCGATCTCTCCGCCGAAGGCGGCGGGAATTGCGAGGACACCGCCCCAGGACAGACGGCCGAGGTGGGCGGGGTGACGATCGTGGCGCCGCTGAACGTGCCCTCGCTGCTCGGCCGCGACGCCAGTGAACTTTATGCCAAGAACCAGTACGCGCTGCTGGCCCTGATGATGAAGGACAACATCGTCACGATCGACTGGACCGATGAGGTCATCGCCAAGACGGCCCTGACCCACGACGGCAAGCTATGCGACGCCGAGGCCAAGCCGGACGATGGCGCGAAGGCCAAATCAGCCCCTTCCCCCGCGAAAGCCGCTTGAGAACGAACGGACCCCCGCCATGAATTTTGACATCGCGATGACCGGGTTTGTCGCCCTCTACATCTTCATGCTCGCGGCTTTCGCCGGCTGGGTCATCATCGGCAATGTGCCGGCGATCCTGCACACGCCGCTGATGTCCGGCTCCAACTTTGTCCACGGCATCGTGGTGGTCGGCGGCCTTTACGCCCTGTTCAACGCCAGCACCCCTCTGGAGCAGGCGATCGGATTTTTCGCGGTGCTGCTCGGCGCCGGCAACGCCGCTGGCGGCTACGCCGTCACCGACCGAATGCTCGCCATGTTCAAGACCAGCGACGCCAAGCCGAAGCCAGCCCACGGCCATAGCCACGGCAAAGTCCACCACCTGAAGAAGAAAAGCTGAGATCCCGCCATGCTCATCCTGGCTTCCCAAATCGTCATCGGCGCGGCGGATCTTTGCGCGGCCTTCCTGTTCATGTTCGGGCTGAAGCGCATGTCCTCGCCGGCCACGGCGCCATCAGGCATCCGCGTGGCGGGCATCGGCATGATCGCCGCGGTGCTGGCGAGCTTTCTGTACCTCCTGACCGTCGAACCTGCGGCGCGACCGCACATGATGGTCAATATCGGCCTGGCGGTGACGGCGCTCTTGATTGGCGGCGTCGGCGCCTGGTTCGTCGGGCGTAAGGTCGCCATGACGGCCATGCCGCAGATGGTGGCGATCTACAACGGCATGGGCGGCGGAGCGGCCGGCTCGATCGCCGCGGTCGAGCTTTTTGGCGGCCGTACCCATGGGGCGACCCAGCTGGTCGTGACCTTATTGGGCGGCTTGATCGGGGCGGTTTCGCTATCGGGTTCGGTGATCGCCTGGGCCAAGCTCGACGGCGTCATCAAAAAGCCGTTGCGCGTTAAGGGCCAGCAGTTCGTCAATGCGGCGGTCATGGTGGCCACGCTTGCCGTCGGCGGCGTGATCCTGGCGTCCGCCCTAGGCTTTGGCGGACTCTTGCTGCCTACGCCCACCTGGATCTGGATCTTTTTCGCCTGCGCCCTGGTTTTCGGCGTGCTCATGACCCTGCCGATCGGCGGGGCGGACATGCCGGTGGTCATTTCCATCTACAACGCCTTCACCGGCCTGGCCGTGGGACTGGAAGGGTTCGTGCTGCAGAACCCGGCGCTGATGATCGCCGGCATGGTGGTCGGCGCCGCGGGCCTGCTTTTGACGGTGATCATGGCCAAAGCGATGAACCGCTCCATCGCCAACGTGCTGTTCACCAACTTCGGCGATGTGGCCAAGGCCAAGCCCGGCGCGATCCAGGGCAGCGAACGTCCGACCGAAGCGGCCGACGCCGCGATCAAGATGCGCTACGCCTCAAGCGTCATCATCGTGCCGGGCTACGGCCTTGCCGCTGCGCACGCGCAAGGCAAGCTCTATGAGTTCGTCAAACTTCTACTGGCCGCCAAGGTTTCGGTGAAGTTCGCCATCCATCCCGTGGCGGGCCGCATGCCGGGCCAGATGGATGTGCTGCTGGCCGAGGCCGGCGTGCCCTATGACATGATCTTCCAGCTCGACGACATCAACGACGATTTCGCCACCGCCGACGTCGCCCTGGTTATCGGCGCCAACGATGTCGTCAATCCGGCGGCCCGAACCGACAAGTCCTCGCCCATCTTCGGCATGCCGATTCTCAACGCTGACAAGGCCAAGCAGGTCTACGTGATCAAGCGCGGCCAGGGCAAAGGCTACTCGGGCATCGTCAATGCCCTCTTCTACTCACCCAACTGCAACATGGTCTACGGCGACGCCCAGGCGGTCTTGATCAAGATGATTGAGGCGGTACGGGGACTGGGCTCCGCCGCCGCCTGATTTTCCAATCGAGGCGACTTTTCGCCTGAACTCGAACCCCGAAGGGGGATCACCATGGCCACTAAGATGCAAGCCGCTGTCGTCACAGCGTTTAAGAAGCCTTTGGAGCTGCAGGAGTGGGAAATCCCCACGCCCGGGCCCGGCCAGATCCTGGTCAAGACGGAGGCCTGCGGCGTCTGTCACACCGATCTGCACGCCGCCAACGGCGACTGGCCGCTGAAGCCGACGCCGCCCTTCATCCCCGGTCACGAAGCGATCGGTATCGTGGTCGGGATCGGCGCCGGCGTTACGCTCGTCAAGGAAGGCGACCGAGTGGGTGTGCCTTGGCTCTATTCGGCCTGCGGACACTGTGAATATTGCCTGTCGGCGTGGGAAACGGTCTGCGACGAGGCCAAGTTCGGGGGTTATACCCAGAACGGCGGCTTCGCGGAATACCTCCTGGCCGACCCCAACTATGTCGCCCACATTCCCAAAGGGCTCGGCCCCAAGGAGGCGGCGCCGCTGATCTGTGCGGGCATTACCACCTACAAGGGCATCAAGGAGACCGAGGCGAAAGCTGGGGAATGGATCGCCATTTCCGGCTGCGGCGGCCTCGGGCATCTCGCGATCCAATACGCCAAGGCCATGGGTCTGCTGGTCTGCGGGGTCGATATCGAGGACGGCAAGCTGGAACACGCCAAGCGCCTCGGCGCCGATCTGGTCATCAACGCCAAAACTCAGGATCCGGCCGAGGTTCTAAAGAAGGAAACGGGCGGCGGAGCGCATGGCGTGTTGATCACCGCGCCGTCGCTGCCGGCCTTCAAACAGGGTGTCGCCATGACCCGCAAGCGCGGCACCTGCGTGTTGGTGGGGCTCCCGCCGGGATCCTTCCCGCTGGAGATCTTCGGCCTGGTCGCCGGCGCAGTCACCGTGCGCGGCTCCTTCGTGGGCACGCGCAAGGACATGGCCGAATGCCTGGATTTCGCGGCCAAGGGCAAGGTCAAGGCCGACATAGAGCTCGCGCCGCTCTCCTCGATCAACAAGATCTTCGAGCGGCTTGAACACGGAGACGTCCCGTCGCGGGTCGTGCTCGACTTTACCGACACGAAAACTGAAAAGGCCGGCCAAAACAAGGACGCGGTTCGCGCTGACCCTGTCGTGGCCTGACACGAGACCCGCCCAGTCGGCCTAAACCGGGGCCGGCTGGGCGTCGTTCTCGGCGCGCGCCTCGGCTGCGCGACCGTTCCGCCGACTAATTCGACATAGGCCAAACTGGCCTGGAGACCGGCCATGCCCCAAACCTACCTGCCCCGCTCCACCGATGCGCTGTTCGAGCGGGTCGATGTCGGGCTCTTCCAGCTCGCCAATCGGATTGTGATGGCGCCCTTGACCCGAAACCGCGCCGGTCCCGGCCTCGTCCCCAGCCCGTTCGCGGCCGAATACTATCGCCAGCGGGCCTCCGCTGGCCTGATCATCGCTGAGGCGACCCAGATCTCGGCCCAGGCCCAGGGCTATTCCGGCACCCCAGGCTGCTACGCCGACGAACAGGTCGCCGGCTGGCGAAAGGTCACCGACGCCGTCCACGGCGCGGGCGGGACTATTTTCCTGCAGCTGTGGCACACGGGCCGGGTGTCACACACTAGCTTCCAGAAGGACGGCCAGGCCCCGGTCGGTCCTTCCGCTATCCGAGCCAACACCAAGACCTTTATCGCCGGCCAGGGCTTCGTGGATTGCTCAACGCCCCGCGCTCTCGAGCTGGGTGAGATTCCCGGCATCATCGCCGACTTCCGGCATGCGACGATGCGGGCCCTCGACGCCGGCTTCGACGGCGTCGAGCTGCATGGCGCCCATGGCTACCTGCTCGATGCCTTCCTGCGCAACGGGACCAACCATCGGACCGATGCCTATGGCGGATCGGTCGAAAACCGAGCGCGGCTGTTACTCGAGGTCACAGAGGCCTGCACAAAGGCCATCGGCGCGGACCGGATCGGCGTGCGGATTTCGCCCGTCTCCACCGCGGGCGACTCGCACGACAGCGATCCTCAGCCGCTGTTCGATCATGTGGTTGACCGGCTCAGTCCATTGGGCCTGGCCTATGTGCATGTGGTGGAGGGTGAGACCGGTGGGGCCAGGGACAGTCTCCCCTTTGACTACGCCGCCCTGCGGGACCGCTTCCAGGGCGTCTGGATGGCCAACAATGGCTACAACCGCACGATGGCGATCAATGCCGTCGCCAGCGGGCGGATCGATTTGATCTCGTTCGGCCGTCTCTTCATGGCTAATCCGGATCTGGTGAGGCGGCTCAAGGAGAATGCAGCGCTGAATCCGCTGATGGATTCGTCGACATTTTATGGCGGCGGGGCTCACGGATACACAGATTACCCCACCCTCGACCAGGTCAAAAGGTCCGCGATTGCGATCGGAAGGGCCGTCGCATGAACTTAGGCGCCGCGGGCGGTCATCCACTGAGGACATCGTCGCACTCAACGCGGCATGATCATCCGCAGATGTCAGTGATCGGGCGTCCATTGGGTGGACATGACCAATCGGGCGAGCTCCGGTATCGAATGCACCCCCGTGCGATCCATGATAGCGGCGCGATGGTTCTCGACGGTCCGTTGGCTGATACCCAGGTCGGCTGCGATATTCTTGCTCGGATGCCCCGTTAGCACGAGGGCCATGATCTGCTGCTGTCGAGTAGTGAGACCCTTTAAATGGGCAATGGCTTCGTCGCGAGCTGTGGAGATCTCGCCTTCCTGACGAGACAGCGCCAGAGCGCGCAGAACGCTGGCCACCAGCAGGTCGCGTTCGACCGGCTTTTCGATAAAGTCCAACGCGCCTTTCTTCATCGATCGCACGGCCTCGCTTATTCCGCTGCTGCCGCTCACGACGATGACGGGCGTTCTGTCGGCCACGTCGCGCATGTGACGAAGCAACTCCAGGCCGCCCATGCCTGGTAAGTGGATATCGAGCACGAGACAGGTGTTTGGGCCGCCTCGCTGTTGGTTGAGGAATTCCTCACAGGAGGCAAAGGCTTCCACGGCCAACCCAACCTCTTGAAGCATGCCGCAGAGGCCATCTCGGACGAAGTATTCGTCGTCCACGACGAATATTTTGCCGGTGCTTGAGCCGGCCACTTCCGGCTCGTGGAGTGACGTTTGAGTGAGTCTAGGAGGATCCCCCACCCTACCATTGGCTGCTTCAGGTCGCCTAGCGACTGGTTCGATCGGCTTGGACATGAAAGCGTGTCGCCTGTTGCAGCCATCGCGCTATTCGGCGTGCTGAGCGGTCGCGCCCCGTCCCTCGCTCTGGAACGCAACTGTAACGGCGCGCCCACGCATACGTTCCGAGGTTGGGGATGCCCTCCTTGAATCAAGATGCCGCCTGGAATCCCGAACCCGCGGCGACAGCGCGGCTAGAGCCCCAATCAGGTGAAGCTTCGTCCTCTCCCTCCTTCGGCCAAACGACCCAAGTTTCAGGATCCTTTTAGCGATCGCCGTAGGTAGATTCCGACGCTGTCTTGGTCACTCAAGGCTCGTAGTTTAACGAACCGATCCCAGCGATCACTTCCCCACCCCTCCCCCCCGAGTGCGGGCGAGATGGTCGTGCAGAGCCCATTGGCGTTTGGCCAGGTTCTGATGGCGTAGGTCAATGAGCCGGCGGTTGAAAACCGCCGGCTCAGTTTTTCGACCGGCGCCGGCGGCCCCTCGGCATGAAACGCGTAAATTGGAGTTGCCGCATGAAATTCACCCGCCGAGATCTTGCTGCTGCGGCTATCGCCCTGGCCGCCGTGTTTGGACCGCTCGCGACCTCGTCGGCGCACGCAGACCCGGCCGCACAACTCAGTGCGGACGGGGAAAGATCGCTTCACAAGCTTGAGGCGCTGGAACCCCGCTCGGTATTTTTCGCGCGCCATGCGAAAGCGATTTTGGTTTTTCCTTCGGTTCTAAAGGCTGGATTTGTATTCGGCGGCGAGACTGGCAATGGAGTGCTGCTAGTAAATGGCCACGCTGACGGATTCTACAATCTCACGGGCGGGTCCTGGGGTCTTCAAATCGGCGGCGAGGATTTCGGCTACGTCGTCTTTTTCATGAACGACGCGTCGCTGGCCTATCTTAAGAAAAGCGATGGGTTCGCCGCCGGTACGGGTCCAAGCATCGTGGTCATCAACGCGGGGGCCGGGGCTGAGGCCAACACGACGACTATAACTCACGACGTGTATGCGTTTCCCTTCAACGAGAAGGGCCTCATGGCGGATTTGACGCTGCAGGGAACTAAGATCACTCGTATCCACCCGAAGTGATCGGCCCGAACCTAAGAGGGCGTGCCATTCGGCTGTAATCTGTCTCGGCTGTCCCTACGGCCGCTCAATGACCCAACTCGCCCCAAGCCCGCCTTAAGCCTGGCCAAAAGATACCAATGCAGACAATCAAGTTCGCGAAACTTGAAACGTAGGAATGATCGCTACTCACGCCGAGAAGGTCGAAGCCACCCTCCTCCGACCCCAAATGCTAGGTATATGCTGTCGATCTAAAAGCGGCGTTCCGGGAAGTTCGGCCACATGGCCGAACGCGGGAAGATATTGCGCGGCGTCGCGGCCGCCAATATCCGCCGCACGAGGTTGGCGCTTGGTTGGTCCCAGGAAGCGCTGGCGCATGAGGCCGGTTTGCACCGGACCTTCATCGGCCATGTCGAGCGCGGCGAGACCAACTTGTCGATCGATAACCTTGAGCGCCTCGCTGACGCGCTGAAGATTCCCGCCGCCGAATTGCTTGTGGCCGGGGCGGTTGCTCCGGCCCCGCCGACAAGCTGATAGCGCCTTTTCGTGCAGCGGCCGCAGTTCGAAAGCACGGTCTTTGACGCCGCCGTCGCCGCGGGGACCGCGCGCACGTCTCAGGAACTCATCGACGCGCTCGAGGGCGCATTCGCCCTGCTTGGCTTTGATTATTTCAGAGTGGTGGAGGCCGTCTCCGATGGCGAGGCGCGCGTGCTTCGCTACATGATGGGCAAGGTCAATCCGGAGTGGGAGACCCTCTATGGTGAAGACCGGCTGGCCCAACAGGATCCCCGGCTTCGCCGGGCGCTGACGTCGTCGGAGCCCTTCTTCCTGAGTGAAGTCCTGGCCGCCGCCGATGTGCAGGAGGCCGAGCGCACGATGGTCCAGCAGGCTGAAGCGTTCGGCATCATCGAGAGCTATGTCCTGCCGCACCGGGACGCCGACAACCGCCAGTTCGCCGTGGCCCTGATCGGGCCGGGCCGGCCAATCGACGGGATTTATCGCGTCGCCGTCCACACGCTCGCGTCGGCGTTCTTGCTGGCCGCCTTGAGAATCGAGGCGGCGGCCATCGGCGGGTCGGAAAAATTGGATCGCCCGGCGCTGACTATCCGCCAGCTTCAGTGTTTGGAGTGGTCACGACGGGGGAAAAGCTCGGCCGATATCGGCAAGATTCTGGGCCTGTCTCCGCGCACGGTCGACGAGCATTTCGCCATGGCCTGCAAGGTTTTGGAGGTCCGAACGCGGGTGCAGGCCGTCTCAACAGCCTTGGCGCTGGGACTGCTACCCTACCGCGCGGCGGACGTCTCCGGTCTGCAACGCAACCCGTAAGGTTACGGGTAGATCGTCAGATTAGGGGCAGTAGCCTCTATCCGTGGTTGCTGGGCCGCGAGGCGCATCAACAGGCGTGGACCATGGGGCATGGTGCACGGTCGGCCCTCGGCGACCCACGCTGCCCCGCACCCACATTGTATCCATGGCTCATGGTAATGTGGTGCCCCAGCGTTCGTTTCTAGATCCAGTCCCTCCGGTCCGCCCCATCGCCGGCGACGTG
>Ga0302311_10000366_pt1 | contig 57177 bp, 41 predicted proteins | sample III_Palsa_N1_3_FD_200449 | JGI IMG/M metagenome (GOLD analysis project Ga0302311, IMG submission 200449) | Peat permafrost microbial communities from Stordalen Mire near Abisko, Sweden - III_Palsa_N1_3 | ecosystem: Environmental > Terrestrial > Soil > Palsa > Peat permafrost | place: Sweden... | reverse complement strand
TTTCGATTGCCTTGCGCGCGGCTTGCATCGGATCGAAGCCGACCACTTGGTGGCCTGCGCGCATCAGGCGCTGCGCCATGTTGGCGCCCATCTTGCCCAGACCGATCATGGCGATTTGCATAAATTACAACAGCTCGCTCGAACGCAACGCTCTTGAGTATAAGTCGGCGCGCGAGCGCAGGTACAGCGCGATATCGATTTACAGGGCAGCCCTAGCTGGAGCGCGGTTTGATCACCGTCATGAATGCCGGGCTGCCCACCGGCTCGAAGCGGCCGGTGAATTGCAGCGCGCCATTCGCGGCGCTGATCCTAAACGAGGTGATCGAATCGCCCTTCTGATTGCACGAGTAAAGAAATTCGCCGCCGGGCTCGATGCTGAGGCAGCGCGGGGAATCGGCGCGAGCCCAGGTTTCCGCTTGCAGGCGCAGCTGCCCATCGGCGGCCACGGCAAAACCCGCCACGGCATTGTGAATCCGGTTGGCCGCATACAAGAACCGCCCATCCGCCGTCAGGATGATCTCGGATGACAAGGTGCTGCCGCCGAATCGCGGCGGCAGCGTCGAAATCAGCTGCTTCTGCCGCATTCCGCCGCGCGCCGGGTCGTAATCGTAGACCGCGATCTTCGCGTCGTGCTCGTACAAGTTATAGAAAATCCGGCCGTTCGGATGAAAGGCGAAATGGCGCGGCGCCGAACCGGGCGGCGCGATGATGGCGGGCACATCGGCGGGCAACAATCGTCCCGCCTGTGCGTCGAAGCGCCACACCCAGGTCAGGTCGAGACCTGCATCGTTCGCGATGACGAACTGGCCGCTGGGATCGGAAGCCACCATGTGCATGTGCGGGCTGTCATGATCGCTGAAGGCGAATTGTCCCGGTGGATCGTCGAGTGCGCGCGCAGGATGCCGCGGGCCGACGCTCGGACGCACATCCGAGGCTTCGCGCAGCGCGCCATTCTCACCCACCGGAAACACCGCGACATTGCCGCCGCCATAGTTGGCGGCGAACACGAACTTGCCCGACGGGTGCACGCTGGCGTGCGTCGGCGTGGTGCCGGCCGAACTCACCACTCCCAGCCGGGTCAATTGCGAACCGTCCCCGTCGATGGAGTAGGACACGATGGCGCCGCTGCGCGTATTGGCGTAATTGTCGATTTCGCTGACCGCATACAGGCGTGTTTGCGCCGGATTGAGCGCCAACCACGAGGGATTTCGAATCTCCTCGATCACCTTGAGCTGGGTCAGCGCGCCGGACGAGCGATCCAGCCGGAACAGGTAGATGCCGCCGCCGTTCGGGGTATAGGTGCCGATGTAGGCGTAGGCGAAATCCGCCGCCGCGTCGGCGGGGCGCGCCAGGCGAATCGGCGCGGCCAGCACCGATGCCGTCGCACCCAGGAAATCACGGCGTGTTAGTCCGGTTCTGTGCAACGAATCGTCAGTTGTATAGCGTGACCGTGATGCTGTTCGCGGCGAACGCGAAGCTTTCCGCCGTGTATTGCCCGATCGCAGTAATGCCGGTGACCAGCACCGAGCCGTTCAGTTCGGATTGCAGTTGCGTGATGAAGTTCGAATACTCATTGAAGTTCTCGACCGTGCCCGACACGGTGTGCTGGATGGCGAACATCAGTGTCGATGAATTCGGCGTGATCGTAGGGTCGGACGACATGCCGGAAGTGCTGATGACCTGCGAACCAATCTGGATTTCATGCCGCGGGCCGACGCTGCTGTTGGTGATGTCGACCACCATTTGCGAGGTATCGTAGCTGGTGAACGGCGCCGGCGTGCCGGCGCCGAAGTCGATCACCATTTCCGCATTGATCGTGGTCGGATCCAGCAGCGCGGATGCGGTGAAATCCGGCGGTGCCTGTCCGAATGCCGTCACCAGTCCGGTTACCTCGACCGGCACGCCCACGGTTGAGTTGGTGAGATCCAAGGTCCCCGTGCTCACCTGATACTCGCTCGCGCTCGCATCGAAGCTGACGGATGTGCCGGTCCCGATGAAATCGAAGGCCTGAACGGAACGCCCGCCCAGCTGCGTCAGATCCAGGGTCAGGCTGCCGATAGCCGTCGTGGTCCCGGTACCCGTGGTGGTCCCGGTACCCGTCACCATACCCCACGCGCTGGTGTTGCCGAGCCGCACGCGACCCGCGCTGGCATCCAGCGTGGCATTGCCGGCGGTTGTCGTGGCCGCCGTGCCGAAGGCATCGATCAGCGATCCGACCGAGATCTGCGGCGTCGCATTGCTTTGCGGACTGCCCTCTCCAAAGGTGCTGACCGCGGTGTTGGCGCCGATATCGATGGTCGCCGTGCCGGTAAGGAAAGTATTCGAGCCGTTATTGGCGAGCAGCGTACCGTCCTCGACCGTCAGAACGTTGCCGCTGCGCGCGGACACGATTCCGGACACCCGATCGAAACCCGATCCCTGCGCGCTGCTTCCCGCCAGCACCTGGGAGGCGGTGAACGACACATTGGTCGAGCTCGAGACCGTCCCCGTGGTGGTATCGGTCTCGTCCGCCGTGCTCGCGCCGGTCGTGGTATCCGTCTCGTCGGTGGTGTCGGTGGTGTCACTGGTATCGGTTGCGGTGAAGGTGCCGAAGGCCTCGGTCATGGTCCCCGAACTCAACGCCCCGAGCTGCGTGAACCCCAAGGTCCCCGTCGACGGCGTGCCGTTGATCTCATACGTGGTGATATCGGTCGGCGCGACCACCAAGGACCCGGCGCCCCCCGACGAAAAGTCGAACGGCATGATGCCGAGCGTGAACTGCGTATTCGAAGTATTCACGCTGCCCGACAGCGGCCCGCGGATGCGCACCGTCTTCGAATCGATGGGAGCCGCGCTGCCGACGATCAGCGGAGTCACCGTCACAGTCTTGGCCGACAGGTTGACGATATTGGAAGCCGCCAGCTTGAAATCCAGCGCGAGCCAGGAGGCCTGCTTGGAGCTCACGGTGAAATTATTCGAAGGGTCCAGATCCAAGGTCAGTGACACCTGACCCAAGGCCTGCCCGCCCGCTCCCAAGGGGGTCAAGGCCACGCCGTTCACGCTGCCGTTGTCGTACACGATCTCGGCGGAGGTGTAGTCCAGCGTGATCACGACATTGCCGTAGGTTCCCTTCGGCAGCGCGACGCTGCCCATCACGTCGCTCAGGTTGACCAGCTTGGCCAGATCCACCGTGGTGCCGGCAGGCAGCACTTGGTACGCCGTGCCGCCATTCGACGACTTTTGCAGCTGAACCGAGGCGAGTCCAACGCGATATGTGAGGTAGTTATCCGTGGATGCAGTCGATGTCAGGGTGACCACGGCCGATCCGTTGCATGCGGCCAGCGCGAGCAGCGCCAAAGCGGCGCAAGCACGGGCAAGGAAGCGCTGGTTGAGCATGTTTATCCGCTTAAGTCTCGGGAGCACCATTGTTCACTATTTGACCGGCATTTGAAGCCGGATAAAGGCAAAGATCTGTGAAGTATACCGCTACGCAACATTCGTCGCGGCCCGGCGACAATCCACTGCGCCACAGCGTTCACAACTTTGACATATTTGACGGACTATCGGCGGCTCACCAGCATCAGTTCCCGCGGAAACTCCCCGATTACGCGCATCGGCATCCCCTGCGTGGACAATTCATCGTAGATGAACCGCGGCATGACGGCATAGCCATCGCTCAGTGCTTCCCAGCGGCGCAAGAACTCCGCCAGTGTGGCGATGCCTGCATCGGGCTGCCGCTCGAGACCCAGCGCGAATTCATCCCGGTAGTCGACCAGCACCACGCAATGCCTCAAATAAAACGGCAGCGACTGCTGGTACGAACCCACCGAATACACGGGCGCGCCGGCGGCCGCCTGCTTCGCCAGGGCAAACGCAATATCCTTGGCACTGAAGAATGCTTGCGCCGAATTCGCCGCGATCAATACGGCCATGACGGCCGCGAACCAGCCTGCACACAGGCTCGCGAGCGCCCACTGCATTCGCGCGCGCCCAGCAAGCCACGCGCAGGCGATGGCCGCCGCGCCCAGCATGGCGCTGATCCACGTCAATTCCGAGTGCAGCTGCACTCCGAGATTCGGACCATGCGCAGTGCTCCACAGGCCATTCGCATAGGCGAGCAAGCACAGGCCGGCGGCCACCGACACAGCCGCCCCGGCCCACAGGCTGCCGCGGCCGGAGCTCGAGCTCAGGCTCGGGCTTGCGCACAGCAGCGCCAACGGCGCGACCATCGGCAAAATGTAGGGAATCAGTTTCGAGTGCGACAGCGAGAAAAATGCCAGCACGAACACGCACCAGATCCACAGCACGCGCCGCGCATCGAATTGACCGCGCGGCACTGACGGCCCCGGCACATGCAGCAGGCTGCGCAGAGCGAGGGCAAGCCAGGGCAGAATCCCCACGGCCAGCACCGCGCCGAAGAACCACCAGGGCTCGGTGCGTTCCTCGATGGGCGTGAGAAATCTCAGCCAGTGCTCGCGCACGAAGAAGAAGCTCAAGAAATCCGGATTCGCGCGCGCCGCCAGTACGAACCAGGGCGCGACAATCACGGCGTACAACGCTGCCCCGCAGCGCACATGCAGCCGGCGCAGGGTCGTGCCGTCGCGCTGCCACGCGGCATACAACAGCAGTGTGGCCACCGGAATCAGCGTGCCGATCAATCCCTTGGTCAAGGTTGCGAGCGCCATCGCCGCCCAGCAGCCCAGCATCCAGGTGCGACCGCGGCGAGTATCGCCGCGCTCGATCTGCGCCATCAGGAAAGCGGCCAAGCACGCGAGCAGGAAGAAACTCAAGCTCATGTCCAGTGTCAGCTGATGCCCCAGCAGCACGAACAAGCTGGACGCCGCGCTCAACAGCAAGGCCCTCATGCCGGCGTCGAAGCCCCACAACCGCCGGCCCAGCGCGAACACGATGGCCAGCGATAGGTAGCCCGCGATTCCGGTCCACAATCTCGCCGCCGCTTCGCTGTCGCCGAAGCAGTGCAAGCTCAGCGCGGTGATCCAATACTGCAGGGGGGGCTTTTCGAGATACACGAGCCCGTTGAGATGCGGTGTCACCCAATCGCCGCCGCTCAGCATCTCGCGCGGAATCTCGGCGTAGCGCCCCTCGTCCGGATCGAACAACGGGCGCCCGGCGAGCAGCGCAAACCACAGCACGGTGAAGCACACGGCCGCCACTCCGAGCAGCGTTGTATCCCGACCCTTGGGCATGGCCCTCCCCAACAAAAAAAACCTCAGTGCAAACCAGCGTTGCTACTATACCGGTCCATGGCAGAGCGAAAGCATGCGTCCTGGGTCGGCTCGGCGAGTCTGGCGCTCGCCGTACTGTCCTTCATCAATTTGTTCAACTACCTGGATCGCTACGTGGTCTCTGCGGTGGTTGAAAGCCTGAAGCGCTCCGAACTTGCGCTCTCGGATGCCCAGTTGGGATCCCTGATGACGGCATTCCTGATCGTGTACACCATCACCGCGCCATTCTTCGGCGTGCTCGGCGACCGGCGCTCCCGCCCGCGCTTGATCGCCTTGGGCGTCGGCGTGTGGAGCGTCGCCACCACGCTGTCCGGCTTCGCTGGAAGCTTTCTCGCCTTGTTCGCGGCGCGAGCCGCGGTCGGCGTGGGCGAGGCAGCCTATGTGACCATCGCGCCGAGCCTGCTGTCCGATTATTATCCGGCCGCGCAGCGCGCCCGCGTGATGGCGATTTTCTTTTGCGCGATACCGGTCGGGTCGGCGCTCGGCTACGTGGTCGGCGGCCTGCTCGACGTGCATTTCGGCTGGCGCGTGGCGTTCTTCGTATCAGGCGGCCCTGGCCTGATCCTGGCCGCGCTGTGCCTGCGGCTGCACGACCCGCCGCGCGGCGCTCAGGATCCGGGCACGACACTCAAGCAACCCGCCACCGGTTCCGGCATTGCAAGCATCCGCGCCACGTATGCGCACCTGGTGCGCAACAAGCCCTACGTGCTGACGGTGCTTGGGTACACCGCCTACACCTTTGCGATGGGCGGCCTCGCCTATTGGATGCCGGCCTTCCTCGAACGCATGCGCGGCATTCCGCACGGCACCGCCGCCATCGGTTTTGGCAAGATCCTGGTGATCACCGGTTTCGTCGGCACATTTGCCGGCGGCTGGCTCGGCGATTATTGCGTCAAGTACTCGCGCCAGGCGTTTCTCTGGCTGTCTGCGATCGCAACTCTCATCGCGGTGCCGTTTGCGTGGGTGGCGCTGACCACGGGCTCGAACACGGTCTACACCGCCTGCATGGTGGGAGCGCAACTGTGCATGTTCCTCTCCACTGGGCCGATCAACGCGGCCATCGTCAACTTGGTGTCGCCCATCGAACGCGCCTCCGCGATCGCGTTGAGCGTGTTCGTCATCCACGCACTGGGCGATGCCATCTCGCCCTACTTGATCGGAGCGCTGTCGGATGCCTCCTCGCTCGATGAGGCGGTGAAGATCGTGCCGGTGGCGATCCTGATATCGGGCTTGATTTGGTGCTGGGCGGCGCGCGCGCAGGCGAGCTCCGCGGCTCAGGCTTAGGGCGCAACATGCCGGGCTATTCGGGCACTCCGCTGGCGAAGAAACTCGGTATCAAGGCCGGCAGCAGCGTGCACGCCATCGGCGCGCCGGCGAACTATCGCCGCCTGCTCGAACCACTGCCGGAGCCAGTGAGCTTCACCGCGCGCGCGGACGCTTCCACGGATTTGGTGCACCTGTTCACGACGCGCAGCGCCGAGTTATCCAAGACCTTGGGCAAGTTGCGCAACACGCTCGCGCCGAGTGCGAGCGTGTGGGTGTCCTGGCCGAAGAAGGCATCGAAAGTGCCCACCGACATCACCGAAGACACCATCCGCGCTCTGGCCCTGCCCTTGGGCTACGTCGACATCAAGGTCTGCGCGGTGACCGATGTCTGGTCGGGCCTGAAGCTGGTGGTGCGCAAGGCGCTGCGCTAGCACCTGCAATTCACACCAGCTTCAAATCCGTGGGCGCCACCTGCTGGAATACCCGTGCGCTCATCGAGGGCGACAGCCCCCAGAGAGCGCGGAACAGGCCGCCGAGCACGGCGCGATAATCGTTGAGCACCGGGAAATCGCGATCCTGAAACAGCGTGGCGTGGCTCACCGCCTGTTGCTCCCCGGCAATCACGCCGCCGTTGACCGCGCCGCCGAGCACCCAGTACACGGTGCCGTGGCCATGGTCGGTGCCTCGATTGCCGTTTTCGCGAAAAGTCCGCCCGAACTCCGACAGCACGACGACCACGGTATTGTTCCAGTCGGAGCCGAGAGACTGCGAAAACGCCTGCAGTCCGCGCCCGAGACTCGCGAGATTCGACGCCAGCGCGCCCTGCGCGGCCCCCTCGCCCACATGCGTGTCCCAGCCGCCGACATCGATGAATCCGATGCGATACTTATCGCGCATCAGCCGCCCCATGCGCTCGGTCTCCAATTCGAAACCCTTGGTGGTGATGGCATCGCGATTCGCCGCTTTCATCTCGTCGGCCATTTCCTGCGCCACCTGCGCCACCTGCTGGCGCAATTCCAATCCATCCTTGACGGCCGGCTCCAGATGATGTCCCGCGTACATGTCGCTCAAGATCTTCGCCTGACGGTCATCGAAGGGCGGCTTGCCCACGTTCTTGAGCGACAGATTCGGCACGGTCGCGGCCCCCTCGAACGCCAGCGGCATGGCATCGGTGAATGCGATGGGCGCGCTCGCCGCGGGTGAGCCGCTCAACACCTCCGACAGCCGGCCGAGAAATCCCGAGCGATAATTGCGCGCACCGTTGCTCGGCTGGCCGAGTTCGATGCTGTCCTGGGTCTCGAAGTGGCTGCGCGACAGATCGTCGGTGCCGGCAAACGGGACGAACGCGACCTGGCGCTGCTGATACATCGCGCCGATGGTGTCGCGTACCGCGGGCGCGAGCGCCCAATCGGCATCGAGCGCCAGCGCGCTGGTGTTCGAGGCCGCATCCGGCCGGGGTACCGCGATATTCGGGCGCGCCTCGTAATAGAAGCTGCTCGAATAGGGAATCAGCAGATTGGTGGAGTCGTAGCCGCCGCGCAGGAAAACCAGCAGGAAGCGCGGCCCGCCGACCGGCGCCGCGAACAGCCGGTAGGACGTGCTGGCGCCTGCCAGTGCGGCGCTGCCCAGTTTCAGCAATAGACGACGGTTCATGGATGTTCTCCGATTACTCGTAATTGAAATCCGGCGATGACAGCAGGAAGGTGTTCCATTCCTGCTGCGAATTGGCCCGATTCAACGCGTCGCGGGTGCTTTGCTTGAGAAACGGCTCGACCGCCTCGAAGTACAGCCGGTTCGAGAGCTGCGGAAAGCCGGCCGCGGTGGCCGCGGCGCCGTCCTCCGAATCGAACAGTCCGGCGTTGCCCGAACCGATCAGTCGCGCGATCTCGAATCGACGGCTCATTTGACCCGAACTCGCCCAGTTCAGTTCCGTGAGCGGATAACCGTCCGGAGTCTGGCGGCCGAACGGCGCTTCCCCCAAGCCGTTGAGCCAATTCAACAGCGGGCGGGTATTGCTGATCGGGCGCCCATCGTAGGCAAAGCGCACGGCCGAGATCACGAAGCGCATGGGATCCTTGAACTTCTCGCCCAGCGCGGCATCGAGTTCCCGCGATAGAAACAGCGTGCGCAGCACCGCCGCGATGTCGCCGTCCGTGCGCATGAAGGTCTGCGCCATTCGCTCCACCAGTTGCGGCGGGGGATTGTCGGCGACGAAGTACAGTGCGAGCTGGCGCGAAATGAAGCGCGCGCAGGCCGGCTGAGCCACGATCAGCGTCACCGCGTCCTCGACTTCGCCGAAGCCCGATCCCGCGATGGCATGGCCGAGCAGGGTCTTGGCGCCGAAATCGTGCCGCGCCGGATTGAATTCGAAGGCCCCCTTGCGCACATACAGGCGCTGCCATTCGGGCTTCAACTTCGGGGCATTGGCGACGTTGATGCCCACTCCGGTCAGCACCCGCGCGAGCTGCTGAACATCCTGCTGCGTGTAGCCGGAGTTCACGCCCAGGGTATGCAGCTCCATCAACTCACGCGCGTAGTTTTCATTGATGTGGCCGGCAGCGTTTTGATTGTTGTCGAGGTACTGCAGCATCGCCGGATGCTCGAGCGTGGCCAGCAGCAAGTCCTTGAAATGGCCCAGCGCATACGGCCGGATCGCGGTTTGCGCGTAGTCGCCCACCAGCCAGCGCAGGTTGGCTTTGTTCTGATGCACACTGAAGTGATTGAGCCAGAACCAGACCATCTGCTGCTCGAGCTGCGCGGGCGAGTACACCGCGCGCAACAGCTCGCGGCGAATGGCTTCGTACGCCAGCTTGTTGCCGTGCTCATTCAGGGTCTTTCGCGCCAGTTCCTTGTCGGGCCCATCGGGCATCGCGTTAATGTTCTTGTATTGCGCATTGACGTCGGCAAGCAACTGCAGCGGATCGGCATGCGACACCTCGAGGCTGGCGATTTGCGCAGCGACCGGCGCCGGCAGCGCCGGCTCGCCCGCTTTGAGCTGCGCATCCAGGAAGCGCTCGCGCCCCAGCCGGCGGTAATCGGCGACGCTCGCGCTATCCAGGCCGAAGCTGCTGCGCTGTAGCCACAGCATATCCTCGCGATGCAATACCGGGAGCGCGCTCGCCGTGGCCAAAGGCCGGTCGCTGCGGGCTGCGGAACCGCTGCAGCCGGCCGCGATCAGCACGCTCAAGGCCAGCAGTGCCGAGTTCCTCCAGGGCAAGTTCGAATCGACCATCACGGCCATGTCGATGATAACGGCCGCCATCCGGCGCCGTTGACCGTTTTCGGGCCTGCATCACAAATGCGGATGCAAGGGCGGCGCGAATGACTAAAATGTCAGCATCCCGCTGTCATATGCAGCGCAACCGCAGAGGCGCACATGCAGGTTCGCGACGCCACCGAAGCCGACTTACCAATGATTCAGGCCATCTACAACGAGGTCATCGCCAATACCACGGCCGTCTACAGCGAAACGCCCGTGACGCTGGATGAGCGGCGCGCGTGGTGGTCCGGCCGCCTCGCACTCGGCTATCCGCTGCTGGTCGCCTGCGATTCCAGCGGTGTCACCGGCTTCGCCAGCTTCGGAGACTTTCGGGCATGGCCCTGTTACCGGCTCACGGTTGAGCACAGCGTGCACGTGCGCGCGGATTGCCGCGGGCAGGGAGTGGGCAAGCGCCTGGTCAGCGAATTGCTGCCGCGCGCCGGGGCCTTGTCCAAGCATGTGATGGTCGCGGGGGTCGATGCGGACAACCGCGCCTCCATCGGCATGCACGAGAGCCTGGGCTTCGAGCGCGTCGCGCATTTTCGCGAAATCGGCTTCAAGTTCGGCCGCTGGCTCGACCTGGTGTTCCTGCAGCGCTGGGTCGGCGGCAAGGCCGGGAACAGTTAGCCGCGGGCCTGGTTGATTGCGGCAAACGCCGCATCGAAGTCGGCGCGCGCCATCATGTCCTCGATGTCGGCGGTCAACTTGCGGCTCCAGTTGAGGTGCTCGCGATGGGTGCCGGGCACGTTCACCGGCTCGACCATGCCGAGAAGATCCTCGAGCTGCAGCGCGGCGAGCATGCTGCTGGAGCGCGCCAGATAGACGTGCGCCGCCTGTGCCAAATCCGCGCTGAACGGTTCCTGCGGCGTTGATGGATGCGACGGCGCCAGACCCTCCGCGCGCAGCGCGTCGAGCAGCGCCGCGCGGTCATGTTCGCGCTCGCGCAGCACTTCTGCGTGAATCTCCAGGCTGGGATATAGATTCAGGCGGCGGCGCAGTTCGATGTCGTGCCCCTCCCAGAAGCTGCGCAGAGTCGGCAGGTCGTGCGTCGTGCTCGTGGCCAGCGCCCGCGCAGTGAATTCATCCGGGCGGCGAAATCGCCCGTCGACCTTCTCGAACAGCAACACCTTGTAGTGATACAGCCTGAACTCCGGCATGGCGCGGCGAATTTCGTCCGGTACCACTCCTAGATCCTCGCCCACCACCAGGCAGCAGGAGCGCTGGCTTTCGAGCGCCAATACGCCCATCAGCTGATTCATGGGATAGTGCACATAGGCACCCGCGGCCGGCGCGCATCCGGCAGGTATCCACCACAGGCGAAACAGCGCCATCACATGATCCAGGCGCAGCGCGCCGAAACAGCGCATGTTGTGCCGGATCAGCTGCACGAAGCTCTGCAGCCGCTTGAGCTCCAGCGTCCACGGGTCCTGCGGCGCGATGCCCCAGCCCTGTCCTTTCAATGCCAGCGGGTCGGGCGGCGCGCCGATTTCCGCTCCCAGACAGTAGCTCGACCGGTCGGCCCAGGTCTCGGAGCCGCTAGGATTGGCGCCTACGGCGTAATCTCCATAAAGCCCGATCGGCATCTTCAAGTCGCGCGCCAAGGCTTGAGCGCTCGCCAGCTGCTCGTGGGCCAGCCATTGCAGGTACACATGGAACTCGATCAGTCCGGACTGCTGCTCCGCGAATCGAGCCGCCGCCGCGCCGTTGACGTCGTGAAACTCCTCGGGCCAGCTCAGCCATCCGGACGGGGTATTCAAGGTTTGGCGAAAATGCCGGTCGAGCGCTTCGAAGCGCGCGTGCATTTGCAGCGCCGCGCCGCCCGCGGCGGCGTACGCGCGAAATTCCAGGCCACGCGCGCTGCCCATGTCGAGGTGGCGCTCGCGAAAGTGCCGGTACAGCAGTTCCAGGATTTCGAACTTGAGCTCCGCGACCGCGCGATAATCGACGTGCGGCAATGCGCGCAGGCGCGCCAGCCGATCGGCGAATGCAGCGTCGCCGGCGCGCTCGCGCGCCGCCGCGCACTCCTCGAACTCCGCTACCGCGGGCAGCGCGATGTACAGGACATTCAGAAAATGCCGGCTCGAGGCGCTGTACGGGCTCGCGGCTTCGGGATCCGCGCTGGCGGATGCATGCAGGGGGTTGAGTCCCACGAAGGCCGCGCCGTGCGCCGCCAGCCACCGGATCAGAAGCTTCAGGTCGCCGAAGTCGCCGATGCCCCAATTCTCGCGCGAGCGCAGGCCATAGAGCTGCACGGCAACGCCCCATAAGCGCCGGCCCTGCAGGATCGCCGGCGGCTCGTAGCACTGCGGCGCCAGAATGACCAGGCAACGATCCGCCCTGCCGGAAATCTTTACGCGCAACTCGTGATACCCCGCCGTGAGCTCCAGCGGCACCTCGAAGCGCCGGCGCGTGATCCATGCGCCTCCGCTCTCCCCTCGCCAAGTCTCCGCACAATCGGCGCTCGACACCGTCCCCTCATGAAGCAAGCCGTTCTCCAGGCTGATTGACCATACCAGGGTCGCGCCGAAATCGCGCGCCGGGATGTTGAGCTCCACGCCGATGCGCCGGCCGCGCGCCGCTACCACCGCAGGCAGAAACCTGAGCGAGCGCTCGGACAGCCTAAGCGCCTGCGCGAGCAGCGCCGGGTCATCGACCGGGCAGCCCATGGCGCGCAGGATTCCAGTCTTGGTCTCGAGGCTGAAATGCTGCAGCTCGCCGCGAAAGTCATGATAGGCATCGCCGACTCCGCGAAGCTCGGCCAATCGCTGGATCAGCGCCGCGTCCATTCTCAGCACTCCAGCAGCGCGACGCTGCTCGCGGCCAGCGGATAGTGATGCGACAGATCGGTGTCCACGATGCTGTCGCGCGCCGTGTCGAGCACGCAGCTCCAGGGCTTTGCCGCGGCGCCCGGCAGCACGAACTCCTGCAGGCTGTCGCCGGAATTGAACAACAGCAACAGCCGCGGCGCGGTTGAATAGCGTTTGCCGAACCACATCCCGAGCGCGCGCAATGCGCCCTGCTGCCAATCCTCCTTGGTCATCTCCGTGCCGCGGGCATGCAGCCAGGTCACATCCTTGGTGACCGCGCGGGAGGCACTGCCCTTGAAAAATGTCTCGCGGCGCAGTTCGGGGTAGCCGTGCCGCAGCCTGGCCAGGACCCGCACAAACTGCAGCAGATCGAGATTCTCATCGCGCAGGCGCCAGTCGATCCAGGAAACTGCGTTGTCCTGGCAGTACGCATTGTTGTTGCCGAGCTGCGTACGGGCGATTTCATCTCCGGCCTGCAGCATGGGCACCCCCTGCGACAAAAACAGCGTGGCCAACAGGCTGCGCATTTGGCGGCGGCGCAAGTCACGCACCGCCGCATCCCGCGTGGGACCTTCGACTCCGCAATTCCAGCTCAGGTTATTGTCGTGCCCGTCCACACCGCCATCGAGATTGGGCTGGTTATGCCGATTCTCGTAGCTCACCAGATCGTTGAGCGTGAATCCGTCATGCGAGGTCAGAAAGTTGATGCTCGCGGTGGGCTTTCGGCCGTAATGGCGAAATACATCGCTGGACCCGGCGATCCGCTCGGCGAATTCGCCGATCCTGCCCGCGTCGCGCCGCCAGAAGGCGCGCGTCGTGTCCCGGTAGCGATCGTTCCACTCCGCCCATCCCGGCGGGAAGTTGCCGAGCTGATAGCCGCCCCAGCCGACATCCCAGGGTTCGGCGATCAGCTTGATGTACGCCAGCACCGGCTCGGCGCGAACCGCCTCGAAGAACGCCGACGCCTTGTTGAAGCCGCTGCCCTCGCGCGCGAGCACCGTGGCCAGATCGAAGCGGAACCCGTCGACATGCATCTCCTCAACCCAGTACTTGAGACAGTCGATGATCAATGCGCGGACTTGGGGATGCTCGCAATTGACCGTGTTGCCACAGCCGGTCGCGTTCTCGTAATGGCGCTTGTCCCGCGGCAGCAGCCGGTAGTACACCGCATTGTCGATGCCGCGCAGGCTCAACGTCGGTCCGGACTCGTTTCCCTCGGCGGTATGGTTGAACACCACGTCGAGCAGCACCTCGAGCCCGCTCGCGTGCAGCGCCTTGACCATGGACTTGAACTCGGCCACCGCATCATCCACGGCATACTCGTTCGCGGGTGAAAACCAGGCGATCGGGTTATACCCCCAATAATTCTTAAGTCCCCGCTCCAGCAGGAATTGCTCGCTGAGGAAGGACTGCACCGGCAGCAGCTCGATTGCGGTGGCCCCGATCGACTTCAGGTATTCGATGACGGCAGGTACCGTCAGCCCCAGGTACTTGCCCCGAATGCGTTGCGGAACCTCCGGATGAAGCTGCGTGAATCCCTTGACGTGCATCTCGTAGACCAGCGTGTCGCGCCAGGGTATTGCGGGCGGCCGATCGCCCGCCCAGTCGAAATTCGTGTCGATGATCTTGGCGAGCGGCGGCAGCGTGGGCGAGACAGCGCGCGCATACGGATCGAGCAGTGGCCGCGTGGCATCGAAACGATGGCCTTGTTCCGGATCGTTCGGGCCATCGACATGGTAGGCATAGTGGGCGCCGAGCGGCGCTGCTTTCAGCGGCAGCAGTCCGTGCCAGACATCGCCGCTGCGCGCCGGCAGCTGGTAACGTGCCGTTGCGCCGGCGTCGGCGATTGAAATCTCGATCCGGGTCGCATGTTGCGAGAAAATCGCGAAATTCACACCCTGTCGAGTCCAGGTGGCGCCCAACGGCCGCGGCGAACCCGGCTGAATCGAGGCCACTTAGCAAGGCCCCAGGAAAAACATTGCGGCCAGAGGCGGCAGATCGAGGCTCAGCCTGAAGGGACTTTGATGGTAACCGTCGGCGGAGCTCGCCGCCGTCGACTGGCGGCTGTAGCCCGAACCCCCGAATGACACGGCGTCCGAATCGAATATCTTGCGGTACTCGCCGCCGTCGGCGACGCCGATCGAATATCGGTCGCGCGGCACCGGCGTCGCATTGAATATACAGGTCAGCGGCGCGCCCGAGTCTTGACCGGTGGAACGGCGCTGGAATGCCCAGACGCTGTCCTGGGCATTGTGCAAGTCCACCCATCGGAACCCATCGTGATCGCAATCGCTGCCGTGAAACTGCGGCGTCGCAAGATACAGCCGGTTCAATTGCCGGGCGCATTCGCGCAGCGCCGCGTGCCGCGGGTCCGCCAGTTGGTTCCAGTCGAGCTGATCGTAGTCGCGCCATTCCTGGCGCTGGCCGAATTCCGAGCCCATGAACATGAGCTTCTTGCCGGGATGGGCGCACATGTAGGCGATGAACAGGCGGAAATTCGCGAATCTCTGCCACTCATCGCCCGGCATTTTGTCGAGCAACGAGCGTTTGCCGTGCACCACCTCGTCGTGCGATATCGGCAGAATGAAATTCTCCGACCAGGCGTACACGAAGGAAAAGGTGATCAGTTGATGATTGTACCTTCGGTACACAGGATCGAGCGCGGCATAGCGCAAGGTGTCATTCATCCAGCCCATGTTCCATTTGAAGTTGAATCCGAGTCCGCCGAATTCCGGGGGACTGGTCACGCCTGCGAACGAGGTGGATTCCTCCGCGATGGTCAAGATGCCGGGAAACGCCCGATGCACTGCATCGTTCATCTGCCGCAGGAACTCGATGGCCTCCAGATTTTCCCGCCCGCCGTATTGATTCGGCAGCCATTCTCCAGCCTGCCGGCTATAGTCCCGGTACAGCATCGACGCCACGGCGTCGACCCGCAAGCCATCCACATGGTAGCGGTCGGCCCAGAACAGCGCATTGGCGATCAAGAAATTGCGCACCTCGTGGCGGCCGTAGTTGAAGATCTTGGTGCCCCAGTCCATGTGCTCGCCGAGGCGCGCATCGGAATGCTCGTACAGCGCGGTACCGTCGAATTGCGCCAAGCCGTGGTCGTCCCGCGGAAAATGCGCCGGCACCCAATCGAGAACCACGCCCAGGCCGGCTTGATGGCAGCAGTCGATGAAATACATCAAGTCCTGCGGCGTGCCGTAGCGGGCGGTGGCCGCGTAATAGCCGACCACCTGGTATCCCCAGGACGCGTCCAGCGGATGCTCGGCGACACCCATCAATTCCAGATGCGTGTAGCCCATGTCCTTGGCATACGGAATCAGCTGCTCGGCCGCCTCGCGCCATCCCATGAACGGCGGATGGCGGGTGTCCCAGGGTCTGCGCCAGGAACCTACGTGCACCTCGTAGGCATTGAATGGCCGGCGCCGCGGGTCGAAGCGCGCGCGCTCCGCCAACCACTGCGCGTCGTGCCACTCGAAGCCGTCGAGCGAGGCGACGATGGAGCAGTTCTCCGGCCGCAGCTGCATCGCAAACCCATACGGATCCGCCTTGAGCAACAGCCGCTGGTCGCGGCTGCGGATCTCGAACTTGTAGGCCGCGCCGACGCCGATTCCGGGAACCGCAAGCTCCCAGATCCCGGAGGATCCGCGCGGCTGCATGACGTGACGATTTCCATTCCACTGGTTGAACGGACCAACCACGCTGACACGCTCGGCATTCGGTGCCCACACGGCGAATCGGGTGCCATCCGCTGCGTCCTGAGACTGCGGGTGCGCACCGAGCTTGTCGTAGATGCGCTCGTGCCGGCCCTCACCGAACAAGTGAAGATCGAAGTCCGTCAGCTGCGTAGCGGGCAATTGGCCTCTCTCATAACACCGGCTTGACGCGCCAGATGCGCTCCGCGTACTCGCGAATGCTGCGATCGCTCGAGAAATACCCCATGCTCAGGCAGTTGATCGCCGCCTTGTGGCTCCATTTTTCCGGTTGCCGATATAACGCGTCCACTTGGTCCTGTGCCTTGTCGTAGGCCGCAAAGTCCGCCAGCACCAGGAACGGCTCGCCGTCGCTCAACAGCCGATCGATGACCGGCCTGGCATCATCCGGCCGCGTCGGGGAAAAGAATCCGGATTGGATCAGCTCGAGCGTGCTCTTGAGTTCGGGGTTGGCCTCGAGGAAGCGCTTGGGCCGGTAGCCGGCCGCGCGCGCGGCCGCGACTTCATCCGCGGTGAGCCCGAAAATGAATATGTTCTCCGCCCCGACATGATCGCGAATCTCAATATTCGCGCCGTCCAGAGTGCCGATGGTCAGCGCGCCGTTGAGCGCGAGCTTCATATTGCCGGTGCCCGAGGCCTCCATGCCGGCGGTGGAGATTTGCTGCGACAGATCGGCGGCAGGCATGATCTTCTGCGCCAGCGAGACGTCATAGTCGGGCAGAAACGCGACGCGCAGCTTGTCACGCACCAACGGATCCGAGTCGATGGTGCGCGCCACATTGTTGATCAGCTTGACGATGGCCTTTGCCATCGCGTAGCCCGGCGCCGCCTTGCCCGCGAAGATCACGGTGCGCGGCACGATGTCGGCCTGCGGATGCTCGCGAATGCGCCGGTAGCGCGTCACCACATACAGCAGATTCAGCAATTGCCGTTTGTACTCGTGGATGCGCTTGACCTGAATATCGAAGAGCGAATCCACGCTGATTTCCACGCCGGTGCGGCGCATGACCTCGGCGGCGAGCTGCAGCTTATTGGCGCGCTTGATGCCGCGAAAATGCCGCAGGAAATCCGGCTCTTCCGCCGCTCCGATCAGCCGTCCGAGCTCCTCGAGATCGTTTTCCCAGCCCAGCCCGAGCCGCTCGGTCAGCAGTGCAGCCAGTCCCAGGTTCGACTGCTTCAGCCAGCGCCGCACCGCGATGCCGTTGGTGACGTTGATGAAGCGGTCGGGATACATTTCCGCGAAGCCCGAGAATACGTGCTTGCGCATCAGATCCGAATGCAATTGCGCGACGCCGTTGACCCGATGGCTGGCGATGATCGCGAGATGCGCCATTCGAATGCGTCGCCCGCCCTCGTCCGTGATAATGGACAGGCGGCGGCGGCGCTCCTGATCGCCCGGGTAAGCCTCCGCGACCTTGAGCAGGAACTCCTGATTGATGAGATAGAGAATCTGCAGATGGCGCGGCAACAGGCGTTCGAACATGTCCAGCGGCCAGGTTTCCAGCGCCTCCGGCAACAGCGTGTGGTTGGTGTACGAGAACACGCCGGTCGTAATGCGCCAGCTCTCCTCCCAGGTCAACCCGTGCTCATCGATGAGCAGGCGCATCAATTCGACGATTGCGACGGTCGGATGCGTGTCGTTGAGCTGAATGGCGATCGCGTCGGGCATGGAAGCCAGCGTTCGGCCCTCGCCCAGATGCGTCACCAGCATGTCCTGAAGGCTGGCGCTGACGAAGAAATACTGCTGTTTGAGCCGCAGCTCCTGTCCTTGCGGCGTGGAATCGTCCGGATATAAGACCCGCGACAGGTTCTTCGCGTCCACCTGCTCCTGCACCGCGGCCGAGTAGTTGCCGGCATTGAACGCCTCGATATGAAAAGGCGTGATGCCGCGGCCGGACCAAAGCCGCAGGTGATTCACCATCGGCCCGCGATTGCCCGGGATCAATTGATCGAAGCCAATGGCATAGATATCCGCGGTATCCACCCAGCGATGCGCCTCGCGAACGTCGGCGCCCGCCGGCGCCTCGCAGCGGCCGCCGAAGCGCACGACGTAGCGGGCATTGCCGCGCGGCGTCTCCCACACATTGCGCAGGCGCAGCCAGCTGCTGGCCACTTCGCGCTGCCCGCCGTCCGGGCCGATGGTTTGAGTGAATATTCCGTAGTCGTAGCGGATGCCGTAGGCGACCGCCGGATATTGCAGCGTGGCGAGAGAATCCAGGAAACACGCAGCCAGGCGCCCCAATCCGCCGTTCCCCAGGCCGGGATCGACTTCCTGCGCGGCGATATCCTCGAGCTCGTAGCCCATGTCGTGCAGCGCGGAGCGCGCCTCGTTCACCAGGTCGCCGCCCAGGCTGTAGAGCGCGTTCAACAGCGAGCGTCCCGGTAGATATTCGACCGATAGATAGCAAACCCGCTTGACGTGCGCCTTCGCGACGCGCCGCTGCGTGGCAAGCCAGCGCAAGGTCAACTCCTCACGCACCGCGAGCGACAGCGCATCGTAAATATCCCGCGGCGTCGCGCTGTCCGGGTTCTTGCCGAGCGCGCGGGTCAGGCGATCCAGCAGCGCTGCCGACAGCAGTCCCGGCTGCAAACCGGCATTCCGGCGCCTCTCGAACAGCGGTTCTATCGATATCATGTTACGGGTTATTATAGGGGCGTTGTTCGAAAAGCGGGCGGAACATCTCATATGCGGATCCGAACTTGATTGCAGCTTCACTGGCGGTCGGCGTCGATGTCGGCGGTTCGTCGATCAAATGCGCATTGGTCGATTTGAATAGCGGCGAATTTGCGAGCGAGCGGTTCAGCACCCCGACGCCTGCGCACGATTCGCCGGAAGCCCTGCTGACGGCGCTCGCCAATGTGGTGTCGAATCTGCCCGGCGATCACCCCGTCGGGCTCGCCTTTCCCACCGTCATCCAGAACGGCACGGTGCGCACCGCGGCCAATTTGAACAAGGCCTGGATCGGCCAGCCGCTCGCGGCGCTGGCCGCCCGGCAACTGCGTCGCTCCGTGGTCGCCGTCAACGATGCGGACGCGGCGGGCATTGCGGAGCTGCGCCACGGAGCCGCGCGCGATGTGCCGGGCACGGTGCTGCTGCTGACGCTCGGAACCGGCATCGGCAGCGCGCTGTTCATCGACGGACGATTGGTTCCGAATACCGAGCTCGGACACCTGCAGGTCATGGGACGCGAAGCGGAACATCGTGCCTCGGGGCGCGTCAAGGTGGACGATAATCTGAGCTGGGATGCCTGGGCGAACGAACTCAATCTGGTGCTGAACGAACTGCATTCGCTGCTATGGCCGGATCTGATCGTGCTGTGCGGCGGCATCACCGAAGAGCCCGAAAAATTCATGCACAAGCTGCACTGCCAGGCGCGCCTGTGCGTGGGCGCGCTGCGCTCGGAAGCCGGCATCGTGGGCGCCGCCTTGGCCGCAGTGCCGGGGCACGCAAGCCGCACTTGAAGACCGCCTGGATCGCTGCTGGCGCGCTCGCCTTGAGCGCCTGCGCGGCGAATCCGCCGGCCGGCTCCCGACCACCCTATGCGGCGGCAGCAGCCGCGACGCCTGGCGCATACCCGTCGCCGACGCAACCGGATCCGCGCGGGTTGATCGTCGACTCTGCGCGCGCCATGATCGGGCAGCCATATCGATTCGGCGGAGCCGCGCCGGGCGGCTTCGATTGCAGCGGTCTGGTGGTGTACTCAGCCGGCGGCGCGGGCATCCACGTGCCCAGAACCGCGCACGAGCAATTGCATTTTGGCGCCGCGATCGGCCGCGCCGAGCTCGCGCCCGGGGACCTGGTGTTCATGCACCTGGCGCACAAGGAATTGCACGTCGGCATCGCCATCGACGGCGACAGATTCATTCACGCGCCCTCGAGCGGCGGCGTGGTCAGAGTCGATTCGCTGGCGGCAGCGCCGTATTCGCGCGGCTTCTTGAGCGCGCGGCGCATCGTCGGCGCGCAGTGAGCGGCGGCTAGAGTGGCCCGGGCGGATTCGTCAAGCGCAGCTCCTCGATGAACTCGCCGCCCACCGTGCCGAACTGCAGCGCCGCGAGCTGCGCATACAGCGGGCTCTGAGCCAGGAGTTCCGAGTGGGTGCCCACCGCCACCTTGTGGCCATGGTCCATGACGACGATGCGGTCCGCCTTCAGCACCGTCGCCAGCCGATGCGCGATGATGATGGTGGTGCGGCCGCGCATCAGACGCTCGAGCGCCTCTTGCACCAATCGCTCGGATTCCGCGTCCAGCGAGCTGGTCGCCTCGTCGAGCAATAGTATCGGCGGATCCTTCAAGATGGCTCTCGCCAGCGCGATGCGCTGGCGCTGTCCGCCTGACAAGCGGGTGCCGCGCTCGCCGAGGAAGGTATCGTAGCCATTGGGCAATTTGCGCAGGAATTCGTCCGCCGCGGCCGCGATCGCAGCGGCCTCGATCTCGGCGTCACTCGCCCCGGGCCGCCCATAGCGAATGTTCTCGCGCGCGCTGGCGCCGAATAGCACCGTATCCTGCGGCACCAAGCCGATCTGCGCGCGGATGTCCTCGGGCCGCAAATCCGAGAGCTGCCGATCGTCGATCAATACCCGCCCGGAGTCCGGATCATAGAAACGCAGCAGCAATTGAAACGTCGTGCTCTTGCCGGCGCCGGACGGTCCCACGAAGGCAATGGTCTCTCCCGGCCGCACCTCGATGGTGAAATTCTCCAGTGCGGCGGATTCCGGGCGCGAAGGGTAGTGAAAACTCACGTTGTCGAAACGGATGTTGCCGCGCACGCGCGCCGGGAAGTCGGCCGGCCGCGCCGGCGCGGCGATGGCGGGTCGCGCACGCAGCAATTCCGACAGCCGCTCCATGGCGCCGGCGGCGCGCTGCACTTCGCCCCACATTTCCGTCAGCGCGGCGGCCGAGGTGCCGACGAAGCCGGCGTACAGCAGAAACTGGGCGAGCTGCCCTCCGGTCATGGAGTGCGCAAGCACCGCGTGCGCACCCAGCCACAAGACAAAGGTGATTCCGCCGAACACCAACGTGATGCCGATGGCCGTGAGTCGCGCACGCACCCGCGTGCGGCGCATCGCCACCTCGAAGCTGCTCTCGACCGCGCTGCGATAGCGCTCGCTCTGCAACTCTTCCAGCGTGAACGCCTGCACCGTCTGAATGGCGTACAAGGTCTCGCCGGCCATCCCGCTGGTATCGGCGATTCGATCCTGCGAGGCGCGCGACAAGCCGCGGACTTGCCGGCCGATCAGGATCAACGGCACGACCACGATCGGAATCATCACCAGGATTGCCGCGGTGAGCTTGGCGCTGGTCAGCGTCAGCATCACCAAAGCCCCGAGCAGGCTCAACGTGGAGCGCAAGATGATCGATAAATTGACACCGGAGATGGCCTGCACCAGGGTGGTATCGGTGGTCAGGCGCGACAGCACTTCCCCGACCCGTGTGGTCTCGAAAAACAAGGGATCCATGCGCACCACCCGCCGGTAGACGGCGCTGCGCACATCCGCGACCACGCGCTCGCCCAGCCATGTCACCAGATAGAAACGCAGACCGGCGAACACGCCGAATACCACGGCGGCCACCAGGAAGCCGATAAATGAGCGATTGATGGTGCCGGCGTTGCTCGCGACCAGGCCATGATCGATGATCTGGCGCAGCGCCAGCGGCAGCGCCAGCATGGCGACCGATGCCACCAACAAAGCGCCTAGAGCGGCCGCCATCATGCCCCGGTATGGCATGACGAATGGAATCAGTGCCCTCAATGGGTGCAAGGACTTGGCGCGTGGCCGATCGGCAGCGGTGCTCATGCTCTTATGATCCCATAACTGATCGCGCGCCGTGCGGCGGCGGAACATTGCCTTTCAGTTGAAGGGCCGCTATCTTCGAGCGCGTCGGACACAAAAAAATGGGGATGCATCATGCGGCACTATCGCCACTCTCATGCCTTGCGCAGCCATGGCCCGATCACCGCGATGCTGGCGATCAGCGTCGCTTGGGCGGGCATCATGACTCCCCGGCTGGCAAGCGCCGACGCGACCACAGCCGCGACCGCAGCCAGCGATGAGAATACCGGCCCTCTGCAGGAAATCATCGTGACCGCAACGCGTCACGAGGAAAACCTCAGCAAGGTTCCCTTGAGCATCACGGCATTGACGGGCGATGCCATGGATGTTCGCGGCATCAAGGACATCCTGGACGTGGCGCGCTTCACTCCCGGCATCAACATCGACAACTCGGGCACCAACAACATCGCGATCCGCGGTATCGCTTCCACCGGCGGCGCCGGCACCACCGGGATTTACCTGGACGACACGCCGATTCAGATGCGCGCGCTGGCATTCAATCCCGACGAAGCCCTGCCCCAGTCCTTCGACTTGGATCGAATCGAGGTGCTGAGGGGTCCGCAGGGCACATTGTTCGGCGCCGGCTCCGAGGGAGGCACGGTGCGCTACATCACCACCCAGCCGAGCTTGACCCAATCCAGCATCTACAGCCGCGACGAGATTTCGACCACCGCGGGCGGGCAGCCGAGCTATGAAGCCGGCATCGCCGGAGGCATGCCGATCATCGACGGCACCCTCGGAGTGCGCGTCACCGCCTGGTACCGGTACGACGGCGGCTGGATCAATCGCATCGATCCGGTCTCGCTCGATACCGTGGAGAAGAATGCAAATTTCACCCAGACCAAGGTATTTCGGCTTGCCGCGGTCTGGGCGCCGTCGGATCAGTGGAAGGTGACTCCGAGCTTCTTCTATCAGGATCGCTACGCGAACGATGTGCAGAACTACTGGGGCCTTTACTCCAATCCGGGCGACAACCAATTCGTCGACGCCAACCCGACGCAACGCACTGTGCCGGACACCTTTTACATTCCGGCACTGAAGATCGAGGGCGATCTTGGGCCGGTCACTCTCATCTCGAATACCTCGTACTACCACCGCAAGGAGGAGACCGGCTACGACGGCACGCTGTATAACCTCGGGTTCTATCAGACGCAGCCGAATGCGGCCGAGACCGCCGAGGGCGCGCTGGCGGTGTTCCCGCTGCCTTGGAATCCCGGCGTGAACTTTCCGCTGCTCGATGGCACGGGCCTGCATCTACCGGCGGGCGCGACCAACTACCGGGCGCCGGCCTCGGTCGACAACGGCCAGCAGAATTTCACTCAAGAGTTCCGGGTGCAGTCGGCCGACCCGAACGCGGCGCTGATCTGGACCACGGGCGTGTTCTTCTCCTCGGACCGGCAGACCTATCTGGAGCAGATCCACGATCCGCTGCTGAATGAACTGACCGAGGCGATATACGGGCTGCCCTACACGCAGATCTTCACCGATCCTAACGGCAATCCGGTTCCCTACGATCCGCGCTTTCCGAATGATTCTTATTTCCTGCAGACCTTCTCCAAGGACCAGCAGATCGCATTGTTCGGCGAAGGCACATACTCCTTTACGGATCAGTTCAAGACCACGGTCGGACTGCGCTATTCAAAGACCGAATTTTCGTTCAACACCCTGACCGGCGGCCCGCAGCTATTCCTGGCGGATCAGGCCAACAGCGGCGACAAGAAGGAGAATTCGTTCACGCCCAAGGTGAGCCTCGAATATCAATACGATCCGCACGATCTGTATTACTTCACCTATGCCAAGGGATTCCGGCCCGGCGGCGCCAACAATCCGGTGCCGCAGGCCGCTTGCGGAACCGATTTTGCCAACTTCGGCATCAAGGAGTCCCCGCCCACGTTCAATTCGGACACGGTGGACAGTTTCGAGATCGGCGCCAAGAACAACCTCGACAATCGCGTGAAGATCGCCAGCAGCATTTACTACATTCGCTGGAACAACATTCAGCAGGTGGTGGTGCCGCCCATCTGCCAGATTTCCTTCATCACCAACCTAGGGCAGGCGGTGGCCAAGGGCGCCGACATTCAGGGCGATATTGCCATCACCGACGCCTTCACGGCCGAGGTTTCCGCCGGATACACGGACGCGCGCTACACCGAGGCGTCGCGCCTGTCGCCGACCGAGACCACCCCCATCGTCGCGAGCGGCGATGCCATCGTCGGCCAGAGCTCCCAGCCGCCGCCGCCCTTCACGATGTCGATCGGGCTGGAGTACAAGTTCACGCTGTTCACCAAGGAATCCTTCGTGCGCGTAGACGACGAATACGAAAGCCACCCGAAATGGATTCCAGCCGGCCAGGATCCGAATACGCTGCAATACGATTCGGCGAACTACACCCTGTCGTCGACGAACTTCGCCTCGGCGCGCGGCGGCATGGACTTCGGCGCCTGGCAAATCGAGGCGTTCTGCGACAATCTGACCGACACGCACACCGTCACGAATTACGAATGGTCGATCGATCCGCAGGTCGCGGGGACCAGCCGCTTGGACCGCGAATTCACCTTTCGCCCGAGAACCATCGGCCTGACCTTCATCTACCGCAGCAAATAGCGCACGCAGCCCCCGCGTCGCACTACAGCAACGGCCGCGCCGGCAATTTATCTGACCATATAATTGCCCCGGCGCGGCGCTCAGAACAACGCCGGCGGCAGTTGCACGAGCCCGTAAGCGATGCTACTGTCGGCTCGGGTCGAGTTTATCTGTCCATATAACTACTGATGGGGATCCAATGGCAGCCAATCACTCGCAGCCGTTTGCTCGGCCCGCCGCCCGCCATTTGTTGCTTTATTGCATCACTTTTTGCGCCAGCGCTACGGGTGCCGCGCTCGCGGCGACCGCCACTACCTCCTCCTCTGCCGATACCAGCAGCGCGCCGGCCGCCGGCGGCCTGGAAGAGATCGTGGTCACGGCGACGCGGCGCGAGGAGAACATCAGCAAGGTGCCCATCAGCATTACGGCGCTGACCCAGGATGCGCTCGACCAGAAGGGCATTCGGGATTTCTCGGAAATGGTGCGCTTCACGCCGGGCGTCTCGATCGACACCTCCGGCACTAACGCGATCTCGATCCGCGGCATTTCCTCCTCCGGCGGCGCCGGCACGACGGGTATCTATATCGACGACACGCCGATCCAGATGCGCGCACTGGGCTTCAACCCTGACGACACGCTGCCCAAGACCTTCGACATGGACCGCGTCGAGGTGTTGCGCGGCCCGCAGGGCACCCTGTTCGGCGCAGGTTCCGAGGGTGGCACCGTGCGCTACATCATGACCCAGCCGAGCGTCACCACGGATTCGACCTACGCGCGCACCGAGGCCTCCTATACGCAATATGGCGAACCAAGTTATGAAGGCGGCATCGCGCATGGGGGCCCGATCGTCGACGGCGTGCTGGGTTTCCGCGCCAGCGTTTGGTATCGATTCGACGGCGGCTGGATCAACCGCGTCAACGACACGACGGATGCGGTGACCGAGAAGAACGCGAATTACGCGGGCACCTTTGCCTCGCGCCTGGCGATGCTGTACGAGCCGGCGGAGAACGTGAAGATCACGCCGAGCGTGATGTTCCAGAACAAGCAGCAGCACGACATATCGACCTATTGGCCGGCCTATTCCAATCCCGGCGCCGGCCAATTCAACGATGCCACGCCGGAGCGCATTCCGATTCCCGATGTGTATTATCTGCCGGCGCTGAAAGTGCAGGCCGATTTCGAGCATGTCACGCTCATCTCGAACAGTTCCTATTATCACCGCAACGAGACCGACTCCTACGAAGGCACGGTTTACGACCTCGCCTTCTATCAGGCGGCGGGCTGGCCAAACTCGCTGTATCCCGGCGCCCCGGCCTTGGGCTGCGGCACGAGCTCGACCACGGCGACGGAACCCTGTTCGTGGTACCCCCTGCTCAATGCCACCGGGATTCATCTGCCGCCGGGCTTCACCAACTACGTGACGCCGAACACCATGACCAACCAGCAGCGCACCTGGACTCAGGAGTTCCGGCTGCAATCAAACGACGACGGCCGCTGGAAATGGACCGTCGGCGCCTTCTGGTCGCTCGCGCAAGAGCTCAGCATCGAGCAGCTGAACGATACGCAGATCATCCCGTTCTTTACGTATCTCTACGGCGCGGCCAATGTGCCGGACAACCTGTTTGGCCCGTACTACTCTTGTAACGGCCAGGGCACGCCGCAACCGGCGCAATATCCCATTCCGAATTGCGACATCTATTACAACTACAACAAGAGCTACGACCGGCAATTGGCCGGCTTCGGCGAGGTCACCTTCAAGATCACCGACCAACTCGCCATCACGGCCGGCGGCCGCTATGCCAAGATGGGTTTCTCGCTGAATCACTACTCGAATGGATACGAGAACTACGGCCCCGCCAACAACTACGGGCCGATCTCCAATCCCGGACCGTCGGCCGGCGGTTCCACGCAGGAACACACCTTCACCCCCAAGCTGGGCTTGAGCTACCAGCTCGACGACCGCAACATGTTCTACACCACCTACGCCAAGGGCTTCAGGCCCGGCGGCTACAATGCACCGCTGCCGCCGGTGTTCTGCGGGCAGGGCCTCATCGACGAGGGGTTTGCAAGCGGCACCTCGCCCGCAACCTATAATTCCGATGACACGCAGAGCTTCGAGGTCGGCTCGAAGAACAATTTCGCCGACCGCTTGAAGATTGCGACCAGCGTGTACTACATCAAGTGGAACAACATTCAGCAGAACGTCTACGTGGGAGGCAACTGCGGATTGCAGTTCACCGACAATCTAGGCACTGCGGTGGCCAAGGGCTTCGACTTCCAGGCCGACGCGGTCATCGGCGGCGGATTGTCGATCGAATCGTCGGTTGGCTACACCGATGCGCGCTTCACCAAGACCTCTCTTGCCAATCTCGCGGTCGACGGCGATGCGATCTCGGGCGAGGCGGCGATCAATTACAGCCCCGGCACCAACCCGCCCTGGTCGATCGCGATCGGGCCGCAATACGATTTCCAGCTGGCGCAGCACGATGCCTTTGTACGCGCCGACTGGGAGTACTCGAGCCGCAATCCGTGGCTGGCGCCGGTGCAGGACGTGCGCAGCAGCCAATACAACCCGAATTCCTACACGCTGCCGGCGACCAGCTTCACCTCGCTGCGTGCCGGCGTGAAGCTCGGCGGCTGGCAGGTCTCGCTGTTCTGCGACAATCTGTTCGACTCGCACACCGTGACCAATTATGCGCAGGTGCAGATAGACGCGTTCAACCCAAGCTACCTTGCGAACCCGACTTCGCCCACGTCGGTGCAGCAGAACAATTTCACCTACCGGCCGCGAACCATCGGCATCACCGGCACCTTCAGAATGTGAATGGACTCGTGGTCACCGCCTATTGGGTGACGGTATAGCTCACGGTCTTGGTGGACGTGTTGCCGGCATTGTCGGTGGCGACCACCGAAAACGTCTGCGTACCCACGGTCCCGGTTGGAATTCTGGTCCGGTCGGCCACGCTCCCGCTGCAGGACGCGACGCCCGACGTCGCGTCGGCACAGGTATAGGAGGCGATCTCCACGGCATTGAGGACATAGGTCGCATTGCTCGCCGGCTTTCTGATGGTCGCCGTCGGCGCGACCGTATCCACCATGATCGTCGTCGATTGCTGGGCGGAGCCCACCGTGTTGGTCGCCGAACACGTGTAGGTCGCGCCCTTGGTATTGCGGACTTCGACATTACCGCAGCCGCTCTTCGTCGGAGCCGGGTTGCCGGACACAAGCCATGACAGCTGGACATCCGACGTATACCAGCCATTGAGGCCGGCCGTCCCCACAATGACGGGGGTCACGTTCGGCGCGGCTGATGCGTACTGCAACGCGAGATGGCTGAACCCCAGGAAATCGGCGGCATTCGCCAGATTTTCAATTCCTACCGATGTAATCGAGTCACGGCCCGTGGCAGTGATGCGCAGGTACGCATTCAGCGTGATGCCCGGCGTCCAGTTCGCGCCGGCGAGCGTCTCGATGGTCCCCACGTCGACGCCGTTGATGAACAGCTCGTGATTGGTGATCGGATACTGCGGGGAATCCACGGACTGAAAATTGGCGAGTCCGATGCCGAAGGATGAGGCGCCCGGCGCGATATTGAACGTCGTCGTCTGTGCCGTACCGGCAGCGGAAGTGCAGTCGGAAGCCTGGTTGGTCACCAGATTGGTTGCCGCGTACGGCTCCCACCACGAGGCGATCCCAAGATTCGCAATGCCTCCAAAGTCATAACAATCGGCCGGCAGCGCATTCTGGTTATAAAGCGCGGGCAATGCATTCCAGGTCGTCGTCTGCACCCCGCCTCCGCTCAGCACCATCGATAGCCCCGCGGGGAAGGTCAGGCTTGAGAAATCGTAGATCGCATAATCCGTGATTCCAAGCGCCGCGTCCAACGCGGATTCGGTCTCCGTGTAATTGAGCTCCGCCGCCGTCGCCACGATGAACTTGTACTTGATCTCAGCATTGGCGGACGCGCTCAGAAAAGCGGCCGTGATGACCACCAGACAACTTGCTAATCTGGACATTGCTAAATGCTCCCTACTTGTTCTTGTATCGGGAGCCGTATTGGAGGTGCGTCCCGGCAACTTATTCTCTGCTTTCGAGTGTCGGAATTGTGATGCCGACACGCGAATATATACATGCTGTTTTAAATGCGTGTCAATTCACGTTCAGGTCTGGCGGGTTAACCCGCGCGACTCGACCGTCCCTGACAATGTCGTGTCGCCCAAAGTCACATACAGATTGCGCTCCGACACCGACAGATCAAACTCCATTCGCCGCTCGAGCCGGGACACCAATCCCGCCGTCAGCTCGCGATCCACGGAGTAGATCTTGAGCTCATCGGCGCGGTGGATGTGCTCGCCTGCAAGACGCGCCAACCAGGGCTCCACATCACGGTGCGCGTAAATCACCACCCTGCGGGCCGCCTTGCCAGCCTTATGCAGACGCGCGGCTTCGGGCATCCCAACCTCGATCCAAGTTTGCAGCGCGCCGGTCAGGTCGCGCACAAAGATAGCCGGTTGCTCCGGATCCGACAGGCCCTTGGAGAAGGCAATCCCCTCAACGTACTCGAGGCAATAGGCCAGCAGCCGCGCGATGAGAAACTCCGGGGTTTCGGAAGGGTGCTGCGCCACTCTCAGCGCCAGGGTTTCGTATACGCCGCGATCCGCATCGGCGAGTCGCACTGTGAATGCGTATATTGTGGAACTCAGCGCCATGGTCGCAAACGCAGACGCCCTCCTATGCGACTGCGCGCGCTGACTCGACCCCGCAGGCAGCCTTGACCGCTTGGCCTAATATGTTCAATCCCTCCTCCAGGATCGCATCGGGAATGGTCAGCGGCGAGAGCAGGCGCACCACATTCGCGGCCGTGCCGCACGACAGCAGCAGCAGGCCGCGTTTCTCGGCGTGCGTCAGGATCGATGCGGTGAGCGCCGCATCGGGTTCCTTGGTCTTGGGGTCTTTGACCAGTTCGAAGGCAATCATCGCGCCGAGGCCGCGCACATCGCCGATCTGCGGCAACTCCTGCGCCAGCGCCTCGAGCCGCGCGCGCATTTTCTGGCCGATGCGCGTCGCCCGCGCGCATAACTGCTCCGACTCGATCACATCCAGCACCGCATTCCCGGCGGCGATGCTGATAGGGTTGCCGCCGTAGGTGCCACCCAGGCCGCCGCTGTGCGGCGCATCCATGATATTGGCGCGGCCGATCACCGCGGACAGCGGGAAGCCGCCGCCGATGCCCTTGGCGACCGTGATCAGATCAGGGACCACGCCTGCGTGCTCGATGGCAAACATTTTTCCGGTCCTGCCGACGCCGCTCTGCACCTCGTCGGCGATCATCACGATGCCGTGTTCGTCACAAAGCTGGCGCAGCGCGCGCAAGAAGTCGAACGGCGCCACATTGAAGCCGCCCTCGCCCTGCACCGGCTCGATGATGATCGCGGCCGCCGACTTCGGATCCACGTCGCCGTGAAACAGGCGCTGCAAATCCTCCAACGCGTGCGCGGCGGAGATGCCTCGATAGGGTTGCGGGAAGTCGGCGTGGTAGATCTCAGCGGGAAACGGGCCGAAGCCGCGCTTGTACGGCATTACCTTGCCGGTGAGCCCCATGGCCATCAGGGTGCGTCCGTGGAAGCCGCCTGAAAATGCGATCACCGCGGAGCGCTTGGTGTGATAGCGCGCGATCTTGACGGCGTTCTCGACGGCTTCGGCGCCGGAATTCAGGAACAGCGTCTTTTTCGGCGCGTCGCCCGGCGCGAGAGCGTTGAGGCGCTCCGCCAGCCGCAGGTACGACTCGTACGAGGCCACGTGAAAGCAAGTGTGCGCAAACGCCTCCGCCTGGCGCGCGACCGCCTCCATCACCTTGGGATGGCGGTGGCCGGTATTGACCACGCCGATACCGGAGGCGAAGTCGATGAAACGCCGTCCATCCACGTCCCAGAGTTCGGAGTTCTCCGCCTTGGTGACATAAATGCCCTTGGTGCCCACTCCGGCCGGCACCGCCGCCGCCTTGCGGGCCGCCAGCTCCGCTGACTTTGACATTGTCTTGATTCCCCTTAACTAAAATGCCGTTGAAGCGGGGGAACGGTATCATTGAGCGGCAATTTGGGCAAAACCTAGGGGCCAGGACGCAATGAGCACGGCGAATGTCGAAGCACCGAGCGGCACCCTGGCCGTGCGCGTGCAGCGCGCGAGCCTCGACGGCCGGCTCGACAACGAAGATCGCGTGGCCGTGGAGGCTCCGCTGGAATTTCAGCTGCACCATCCCGAGCTGGGCGATGAGCCTGCCTCGTTCGGCGCCACCATGCGCACGCCCGGCGACGATGAGTGGCTGGCGGCCGGTTTGCTTTACGGAGAAGGAATCGTCAGCAGCGCATCCGACATCGACGCCATCGAGTCGAGCACGCGCCGCCCGAATGTGGTCAACGTGCGGCTGCACGCTTCCGTCAGGCTCGAGGTGCAAACTCCGGCGCGCCGATTTTCCGCGGGCTCGAGCTGCGGAGTCTGCGGGACGACGGGCTTGGACGCCGCCATTGCACGCGCCGCAGCGATCCGCATCGCGGACCGCGGTAGCGTCGATCTTCGCGTGCTGCTGCGGCTGCCGGCTCGAATGCGCGAATCGCAATCGAGATTCGGCGACACCGGCGGGATCCATGCCGCAGCGCTATTCGATTTCGGCGGGACCATGCTGGATGTGGCCGAGGACGTCGGACGCCACAATGCCTGCGACAAGCTCATCGGCAAGAGCCTGCTCTCGGGACAGCTGCCGCTGACCGATCGGATCGTTCTGTTGAGCGGACGTGCGAGCTTCGAACTGGTGCAGAAAGCCCTGCGCGCGGGGGTGAGCGTGCTGGCCGCAATCGGCGCTCCCTCGAGCCTCGCGGTCAATCTCGCGGTTGCATCGGGATTAACGCTGGTGGGCTTTCTGCGTGAGACACACTGCAATGTGTACTCGCACCCTCACCGGCTAAAAGCCGGCTCAGGTTAAACGCGCCTCGGCGCCCAGCCAAGCTTGCGTCTGCGCCGCGGCGTTGACGAACCATGCGCCATGGGCTCGCAGGGCGTGCATCGCATTTGGATAGGCTACCGAGCATCCCGCCGCCGACACAAAGCCGCGCCAATCACGGTGATTGGAGAACTTTCGCGGGGTGGTGGGATTGTCCACGCGACATTCCGGGTGCTAGTGGGACCTGCCGGATACGACCTTGAGCGCCCTCTTCCAGGCAGCCGCCTGCTGACCTGGCTTGGGCGGATCCAGCGGCACCTGCGAGGAGCCGGCCGAATTGCGCAGAAACGGCGCAAGCGGCACATGGACTGGACGGGTCGTGTGTGGATTTCTCATCGCTAACCCCTTCACTGACGGTATTCGGCAATTCCTTGGATTTGAATGTGCCAATCCGGCAATCCGGCCGCAGTCGGCGGCGTGCGCCGATTAGTGTAGGAATACGCCCACGGCGCTCTGGATTCAGCGCCGTTCAATTCACCTGATAGCCGCGCGCCTGAAGGCAGGCCGACATGGCACGATTGTAGTTGCTTCGACTCCGGTCGACATCGCCGGGATTGCCGGCGGCAGGCTGAGTGGGGTCGAAGCCGGTTTGTCCGCGAGCCCAGTTGTGGCATTCATATTGGTCGGCGGCCTGCTGGTCCTTGCTCTGGCCGTTCTTCGGATAGATGATCAAATCGTCCTGCGCGCTGTCGGGAGGCGCCGCGGGCTGATCCGCACCCGCCGGCGGATCCACCACCTGGTAGCCGTTCTGATCCGGCTGCCAGGTGTAGTAAACATTATCAGCGTAATAATAGGGAACACCGCCGAACCATACGGTCGAGTAATAGACCGGCAATGCGCCGATGACCAATCCAACCGGCGGCGCCACCACGATAAAGCCGGCGCCGCGCGGGGCATACCATACGCCGCCGCTGAAGTAATAGGGGTTACCGCCGCGGTAGTAGGGACGGTAATTGTCCGGCAGCGAGGGCCTGAAGGCGCCGATGGGCGCGTAGTAGTGGCCGTGATTGTAGCGGCTGTCCAGCACCTGGCCGCGCCCGTCCATGGCCGGTCGCGCAGCTTGGGCGTGTGGCGCAGCGGATTGCCCATGCGGCGAGGAGCTTTGCGCAAATGCGGGGGTCAGCCATAAGCCGCATAGCAGCGCCGGCATTAGCAGCAAGGCACCCATTGCTTTCTGACGCATAGCCGCCCCTTCGATTTAGGTAACAGTGTAGCCGCGACCCTGGAGGCACGCACCGATGGCGCGCCGATAGGTGTCGGCTCGGGCGTGCGCGGCATCGATGCTTTCATTGATCTGCGCCTGCGTCTGCGCCGCCTGCGCCTGCGCATTGGCATCCGCGGCCGAGCCTATAACTGCACCGGTGGCGCCGCCAATAATCAGGCCCGCGCCCGCGGCTCGCGGGCCCGCAAGGATCGAGCCGATGATGGCGCCGCCAATGAGGCCGGCGACCGCACCCGATCCTGGGGGATTGGCGGGCTGCACCACCACGCGTTCATAGGGATTGGCGTCCGGCCTGCTGGGATCCACTCCGGTCTGCTGTACGGCCCAGACGTGGCACTCGTACCGATCCCGATCGGTCTGTTCCGGGCTTTGTCCATTAGCCGGATAGACATACAGTCGCTGCGGCGGTGGTCCGGCCACTGCCACGGTGCGCGGCGGAGGCGTCACACACGCGGCCAGCATCGTGGCGGCCGCCAACGGCATGAATATCTTTGCAACCGGTGCCAAATTCATATGCTTCGAACCTCCAACCTTGATCAACGCTGAACTCGCCCTTGAGTTGACAGCCAAGCCCGCTGGGAGTTCGGGAATTACTTCTGGGCGGGCTTGTGGAATTTCAAGATGAATTGGTCGGTTTTGCCGCGAATCTCCGGGTCGAAGACCGGAGCCGTATGCGGGTCGTCAGCATTTTTCAACAGGCCGCTGGGGCCATCGAAAACGAAGCCCGCGGCCAGCACCTCGCGCTTTACAGCCTCCGCATCGATCCTATGCAAGGTCTTGGTATCGCGGATCCCGGAGCCGGCAGCCGCGGCGTGGTCCAGGATCAGATAGATCCCGCCAGGCTTCAGGGCCGCGAACACCATCTGGTTGAACACGGTCAGATCGATCCCTGGAAAATTATGCAGATCGTGATAATTCTGCGACGTCCATACCAGATCCACCGGCGCCGGCACGTTGAGCTGGCTGAAGGGCTCGACCACTACGCTGACATTGCCGTAGTGCGGATCCTTGGCGATGGCCTTGATGCGCGCCGAGAAATCCGGCGCATCCGCCGCAGCCGTGGCCAACGGGGCCGGTACCAATGCATAGATGTGACCGGATTCTCCGACCGCCTTGCTGAAGATGCGGGTGAAGTAGCCGCCGCCCGGCATCAACTCCGCAATCTGTTCGCCCGGCCGCACCCCGGCGAAGACCAGTGTCTGGGCGGGCTTGCGGTTGGCGTCGCGCTGACGATCGGCGTCGGGACGATTCGCATCCGCGACCGCGGCCGCGATGAAATCCGGAACCTCGGCCGCGCGCGTCTCGAGTCGTGGCGCGAGAAACATCAAAAGCGCGGTTGCCGCAATCCATGAATAGCGAATCATCGAGAGCTCCAGTGCGCGGCGCCGGCCGCAGATTTACACACGCCGATATTTACACAGCGCGCATTCTAGCATCGCGCCTATCGCAGCGGCGTATGATGGCTGGATGAGCTTGAGCGTCTTCGATATCTTCAAGATCGGCATCGGTCCGTCGAGTTCCCACACCATGGGGCCGATGAACGCGGCCCGCAGCTTCGTGGAATTGCTGGCGGCGCGGGGGCTGCTGGAGCGCACCGCGCAGGTTTCCGCGCAACTTTATGGATCGCTCGCGCTCACCGGCCGCGGGCATTGCACCGACCGCGCCATCTTGCTGGGGCTGGAAGGCCTGAGGCCCGATACGATCGATTCGGCGGCCGTCGAGCCGACGTTGCGCAGGATACGCACCGAGGGCCGCATACGCCTGATGGGACGGCACGAAATCCCGTTCGATGAGCCGCTCAATCTTCTGTTCCATGCCGACCAGGTTCTGCCGGGCCATTCCAACGGCATGCGCTTCACCGCGCACGATGCGCAATTGCAGGTATTGGCGCACGAGGAGTACTACAGCGTCGGCGGCGGTTTCATCGTGCAGGCAGGCGCTGCGCCCGATGCGGGCGCGGCGCGCGCCGCTCCGCCCTTCGAATTCAATTCCGGCGCGCAGCTGCTCGAGCACGGGCGGCAGCATGGCTTGGAGCTGCACGAACTGATGCTCGCGCGCGAGCGCACCTGGCACAGCGATGCCGAAGTGCGCGCCGCGCTGTTGCGCATCTGGCAGGTGATGCAGGATTGCGTGCGCCGCGGATTCGAGGCCCAGGGCCTGCTGCCGGGCGTGCTGGGGGTGCGCCGGCGTGCGCCGAAATTGTATCGCCAGCTCATGAGCGGCGACCCCTCCAGCCCCATGCATGCGCTGGATTGGGTCAACGCATTCGCGCTGGCGGTCAATGAGGAGAATGCGGCGGGCGGCCAGGTGGTCACGGCGCCGACCAACGGGGCCGCCGGAATCGTGCCGGCGGTGCTGCATTATTATCGACGCTTCGAGCCCGGAGCCGACGATGACGGCGTCATTCGCTTCCTGCTCACCGCCGCCGCAATGGGAATGCTCTACAAGCAAAATGCTTCCATTTCCGGGGCGGAAATGGGCTGCCAGGGCGAAGTCGGTGTCGCCTGCTCCATGGCGGCGGCCGGTTTGGTGTCGGCCCTGCATGGCAGCAACGAGCAAATTGAGAACGCCGCCGAAATCGGCATGGAGCACAACCTGGGCCTGACCTGCGATCCGGTCGCAGGACTGGTGCAAATACCCTGCATCGAGCGCAACGCCATGGGATCGGTGAAGGCCATCAATGCGGCGCGCCTCGCGCTGCGCGGCGACGGATCCCATAAGGTCTCCCTCGACCAGGTCATCGCCACCATGCGGCAAACCGGCCTGGATATGTCGACCATCTACAAGGAGACCTCGCAGGGAGGCCTTGCCGTCAACGTGCCCGAATGTTGAGTGCTCGCAATACTTAGCCGGTGGCTTGCAGCCCCTGCGCGATGCCGCCGATGGTGACCTGCAGCGCGCCGAACAAGGCTTGATCCTCGCGCCCCGTCGCACGCCAGCGCTTGAGCAAATCCACCTGCATGAGGTGCATCGGATCGATGTACGGATTGCGCAAATTGATCGACCTCTGCAGGGTCGGATCGCTGTCGAGCAAGCGGGCTGAGCCGCGCAGCCGCAGCACATGTGCCACCGTCAGCGCGTACTCGGCGCGGATGGCCGCGGCCTGCGGGCGCCAGGCCTCGCCCGCCAACGCGTCATAGTGCGCGGCGATGTCTAGGTCGGTGCGCGCCAGCATCGCCTCCACATCGTCGAGCAAATGGCTGAAGAAGGGCCAGCCAATCAGCATCTCGCCGATCACCGCCTCGCCATGCAATTCCGTGGCCGCCTGCAGGCCGCTGCCGAAGCCATACCAGCCGGGGATCATGTGCCGGCTTTGGGTCCACGCGAACACCCAAGGGATGGCACGCAAGCCATCGACCCCCGCACCGTCGGCGCGAGCCGCCGAGCGCGAGCCGATGTGCATGCGCTCGATCACATCCAGCGGCGTGGCGGCGCGGAAACCTTCGAAAAAACTCGGCTCGCCCGATACCAGCCGGCGATACGCTGCCAGGCTCCGATCGGCGATGGTCTGCATGGCGCCGCGATGCCGATCCGGCAGCGGCGCCGCCTCCGCCGCGTGCGCGGTCGCCAGGGCCAGCGCGGCGAATGTGCGCTCCAGAGTGCGCATTGCAATCGGCCGCAGGCTGTAGCTCTGATTGACGACCTCGCCCTGCTCCGTCAAGCGCAGCACCCCGTGTATCGCTCCCGGCGGCGCTGCTTCGACCAGATTCTCGGTCCGGCCGCCGCCGCGCGCCGGGGTGCCGCCGCGCCCATGAAAAATCGTGAGCTTGATGCGCAACTCCCGGGCCGCCTCGAGCAGTTGAGTCTGACCGGCCTGCAATGCCCAGCGCGAGGCGGCGATGCCGCCCTGCTTGTTGCTGTCCGAATACCCGATCAGCACGGTTTGGCGATCATCGCGCGAGGCAAGGTGTCGCCGATAGGCGGGCTCCCGGTACAGGCGACGCAACACATCGCCGGCCTGCTCCAGCGCGCCAATCGACTCGAACATTGGCGCCACATCGACCGGGCACTCGCCGCTGCGCTTATCGGCAATATCCGCCCACCGCGCCAGCAGCAGCACAGCCAATACATCCTCGGGACCCTGGGCTCCATTCACCACATAGGCTCCGACGGCATGCCCGCCGAATTTGTGGCGCGCCTGCGCGATGGCCTGGAACACCCATAAGCTGCGGCGCCCCAGCGCATCCAGAGTCGAGGTCGGTCCTTGATCCCGGGCGAGCAAATCGCGCAATTGGGCCAGCCGCTGCACGGGATCCTGCGACCCCCAGTGCGGCACGCCCAATCCCTGCCCGATCACCTCGTCGTGCACTCGCGCGTGCTGCGTCACGTCGAGCGTGGCGATATGAAATCCGAAGGTGCGCACCCGGCGAATCAGCCGCCGCACCAGAAAATATCCCGCATGCCGGCCGCGGTTGCCGGTCAGGCTGTCTGCGCTCAACTGCAGGTCCGCAAGCAACTCCTCGGGACTCTGGTAAGCGTTGGGCCGCCCCTCGTAGGTTGCCTGCAGCCGCTCGCCGATTTGGCCGAAGAACACCCGATACGGCATGCGATCGTGGCGCGCGGGCGCCAGCGTGGAGGCTCCCGGCAGCAAGGTGCTGTAAGTCTCGATGCGCTGCGCGAGCCGCTCGCCGATGACCACGCGGCTGGCGCTCTGGCTCAAGGTCTCGGCCAGCTGCCGGCACTCTTGAAAATAAGTCGAGACGATGAGTTGCTGGTGGCGCATCAGGGTCTCGCGAATGGTCTTGCCATGCACGTCCGGATTGCCGTCCATGTCGCCGCCCACCCACGAGCCGAAGCGCAGAATGTTCGGTATCTCGAGCGAATCCGCCGCCACCCCGTAGGCCTGGCCCAGAGCCGTGGCAATCTCCTCGTAAAAGAACGGCACGACGCGGTACAGAATCTCGACCAAATAGAACGCGACGTGCTCGCGCTCATCGACCACCGTCAAGCCCGCCCGCGGATGCTCCTCGGTTTGCCAGATGCTGGTGATCTCCAGGCGCACTCGGGCCCACAGAATGCCGAGCTCCGCCGGGGTAAGTCCCGCGTTGAGCCGCTCGAGCAACGACTGCGCGATGCGCTGCTGCTTGCGCAGCAGCGTACGCCGCGTCGACTCGGTGGGATGCGCGGTGAACACCGGCTCGATGCTGATGGACCCGATCAGCGCCAGCACCTCATCCAGGGACAGCCCGTCGCGATGCAGCCGCGCGATGCAATCGGCAATACCGCCCGGCTGCCCCGTGGTCGAGGCGTTGAGATATTGCCGCCGGCGCCGTACTCGGTGCACCTTCTCCGCCGTATTGACCGCCTGAAACCAGATGGAAAATGCCCGCGTGAGATCGGTGGCCGTGGACGGCGAGCGGCCTTGGGTTCGCAGCCGCAACGACTCCCCGGCCGCGGCATCGCCCTCGCGCCGGGTAATGGCGGCGTGCCGGTCGCCTTCCACGAGTTCCAAAAACGCATCCCCGCCCTGTTCGCGCAGCGTCTCGCCGATCACTTCTCCGAGGCCATGGACATCCTCGCGCAGCGCCGCGTCTTTGATCGGGAATTGAATGCCGTGACGATACATAATGCGGGGCTCTGGAGGTTGCAGGGGAAATAGTATGAGCTTGTTGGCGCAGATCGCTATATTTCTCGCCGCCGCCGTCATTGCAATTCCGATATTCCGGCACTTCCGGTTGGGATCGGTGCTCGGCTACCTGGCGGCGGGAATCATCATCGGTCCCGGCTGCCTGGGATTGATCAGCAAATTCGATGCCACCGAGCGAATCGCGGACTTCGGCATCGTCCTGCTCATGTTCGTCATCGGCCTCGAATTGCAGCCCTCGCGCCTGTGGGTGTTGCGCAAGCCCATCCTCGGGTTGGGCGGGGCCCAAGTCGCGCTGACCACCGCCGGCATCGGCGCGGCCGCCTATTTCGCCTTCGATCAAAGCTGGCAAACCGCCTTGATTGTAGGCTTTGGCCTGTCGATGTCCTCCACTGCGCTCGCGCTGCAGCTGTTGGCCGAGCGCGGCCAGCTCAATTCCCAATATGGGCGCTCGGCCTTCAGCATCCTGCTGTTCCAGGACGTCGCCGTGATGCCCGCGCTCGCCCTGCTGCCACTGTTGGCTGAGGCCGCGACCAAGGTTTCCTCCCCGCCGCGCGTTTGGCTGGTGCTCAAGCTGATCGCCGTGCTGGCCATCGTCATCGTCGGAGGCCGCTATGTGCTGCGGCCGATGCTGAGAATCGTCGCCGCGACGCGCGTCACCGAGGCATTCACGGCGGCGGGACTGTTGGTGGTGATCGGCACATCGTTATTGGTGAGCCAGGTCGGCCTGTCGATGTCGCTGGGCGCGTTTCTGGCGGGCGTGCTGTTGGCCGACAGCGAATTTCGGCACGAACTGGAGGCAAGCATCGAGCCGTTCAAGGGGCTGTTGCTCGGCTTGTTCTTCATCACCGTGGGCATGTCGGCCAACCTGAATCTGGTGCGCGAGGACCCGGTGACCATCGCCGCCGTGACCGTCGGATTCATGCTGCTGAAGGTTGCGGTGCTGTGGGCGATCGGACGACTGTCGCATCATTCCCGCGTCGCAAGCCACGGACTGGCATTCAGCCTGCCGGCCGGCGGAGAGTTCGCCTTCGTGCTGTTCGGTCTCGCGGCAGCGCTCGGCATCATGAATAAGCAGGTTGCGCAGACTCTGGTCCTGGCGGTGACCGCCTCGATGATCCTGAGCCCGCTGCTGCTCGTGCTGCACGACATGCTGCTCAAGACCAAGGAATCCGACGACCGTCCCTTCGATAAGCCGACCGAGCTGTATCCGCGCGTCATCATCGCCGGCTTCGGCCGCTTCGGGCAGATCGTCGGCCGCATCCTGCGCGCGCGCAAGATTGCCTTCACGGCGCTGGAAGCGAATCAAACTCAGGTGGATTTCCTGCGGCGCTTCGGCAATCAGGTGTTCTACGGCGATGCCTCGCGGATGGAGCTGCTGCGCGCCGCGCATGCCGAGGAAGCCGAGGTCTTCGTGCTCGCCATCGATGATGTGGAAGCCTCGGTGCGCACGGCTGAAATGGTCAAGAAGCAGTTCCCGAACCTGAAAATATACGCGCGGGCGCGCAACCGGCAGCATGCATTCCGGCTCGCCGATTTGGGCGTGCGGTTTTATATCCGCGAGACCTTCGCCGCCAGCTTGGAACTGTCCATCCAGGTCATGGAGGGACTCGGATTGTCGAAGGCCGTCGCTGCGGATACTGCACGCCGCTTCCGCGCTCACGACCAGGAAACCTTTGCGAAGCAGCTTGCGGTGAAGGACGATGACAAGAAGCTGATTGAAACCAGCCGCGAATCGGCCGAGCAGCTGCTGCATCTGTTCGAAGCGGATACGGGCCACGCCGAGCAGGTCCCTGAGGTGCGTTCCGCCGCCGCCCGATGAGGCCGTTAGCGGGAGTTCAGCAGCACCGTGGTGTCGAAGCTCTCGAAGCCGGTGAGCACCCGGCGGTAGGCATTCTGCATGATGCGTTCCGCATCCTTGTCGGCACGCGTGCCCAGCAGCATGCGGATCACCACGTCGTCCTGCGGGCGCGCCGTATCCTCGCTCAGCAGTTGATAGCTGAAGCGCGCCAGCCGCTGGCTCATCTCGTTGGCGAAGCGCATTCTCGTGGTATCGCTGCCGCCGGCGGTTGCGCCCACTTTCGCCTCCTCGGTGACCTCGAAGATCAGGCGCGCGACGAACCGGGCCTTATCGACCAGCCCTAGGTCACTGAAGAATTCGATTTCAGACTGTATGTTCATCCTGCGGGAAAGAAGTCTATAGGTTTTGTGGCCGTCAGCGTAGCCACGTCTCTTGACTCGAACTTGAACAAGCGAATGCGGGCCAGCAGTTTGCTTTCGAATTCCGGATCGTTGAGTTCGCTGGACACGATCCGGGCGGCCGTGATGTCCCCGGAAGGGGCAATGGTGATTTCGACCAGCACCTTGCCCTGCAGGGCCGGGTTATCCCGCAGTGCGCGCGCATACATCGCATCGATGGCGCCCTTGTTGCGGGTGAACACCAATGCGACTTCCTCCTCGCCGCGCGATGCCTTGCCGCTGCCGCCGCCGCGGGTGCCGCCCTGGCCGCCCGCCCTTGCCAGGGTGGGATCCTTGACCTGGCCGGCTTGATAACCGTTCAAAGAACCCGAACCCGCCGCCAGGCCGCTGCTGGTCGGGGCGCTGATTCCGCCGCTGGTGCCGCCGGTCTTGGCCGTGATGAGTGCGCGCTGCACCATGCTGACGTCGCCGGGATCGGTGGTCTTGGGCTGATTCTTGGCGAATTTGTCGAGATCGACCTGATCTCGCAGCGCCGCCAAATCATCCATGCTGGCGAGCAGGCCGCTCTTGGAGGCCTTCACCCGGGGGTCCACCGGTTTCGGCGCGGGAGGCGCCGGTTTGGCGGTCTTTTCAATCACCTTCTCGGGCGGCGGCGGCGGCGGGGGTGGCGGCGGCGGTGGCGGCGTGGTCACCAGCTGCACCACGCGCTCGGGCAGGGAATCGGTATTCACGACGCGCTCATGCTTGGGCAGAAACGGTATGAGCACGGCGAAGATGGCAAACACGATGGCGAGATTGCGCAGGATGACGCGAAACCTGCGCTCCATCTCCTCGGCCGGCGACCAGGGAAGCTCGTAGCGCCGGTAGAAAGGCGCCAATACGGTCGCCATGCCGCGCTGGGCTGGATTTGCGGCCGCCATTTAAGTGGCCGCTCGCTCGCGTTCGACCACGGCGAACGACACCTTGCCGTATTCCGCATCGCTGCAGGTCAGCATGATTTTCTTCAGGACGCTGTAGGGCGTGGCCTTGTCGCCCATGATGGTGACCTCACGCTTGGAAACGTCCTGCTCGCTGTTCAGCATGGTGGCGTTCTGCGCCAGCAGGGCGGCCTTCAGCGGCGCAAATACCTGACCCTGGTTGGCGGTGAGGTCGGCTACCGATCCCACCACCTTGCCGTCCACCAGCACGGAGTCCTTGGTGATCATCACCACGACGGCGGCGCTCGGCTTGCGATCCGAGATGGACTGGGGAATCGCGATATTCTTGGTATTCGGCAGGATGTCGACATCGGCGGTATGCGCGAGCAGGAACACCACCAGAATGGTCATCATGTCGATGAACGGAATCAACGCAAAATGGCTCGCTCCGTGGCGGCGCTGTCGATGTCGCTTGATGCGGTACGGGGTCATGTGGGGGGCGCATCCGCAATGGCGATATCGGGAAACAATTCAGCCTTGGAGAACGGCGCCACGGGCAGCTCGTACACGCGCACTGCGTCCATGACCTGCACCAGGGTGTCGTAGGAGGTTGCCGGGCTGGGCAGGATGGTGGCGTCGGTCATCTGCGGAAATTGCGACTTGATCCGGCGCATGAATTCCGAGAGATTCGCGTAATCGTAGCCGCCGGCGCTGTTCTGGATCGTGTGCAGCGGGCCCGAATTACGGTCGTTCACCACCAGATCATCGGGGCGGATGATGACCTCGAGCTTCAAATCCTTGGGCAGATCCAGGGGCGCCGCCGTGCTGCTGGCGGGCAGATTCAACTGCAGAATGTTGGTCTTGGAAAATACCGCGGTGAAAATCAAGAAGAACACCAGGATCACCATCATGTCGATCATCGGCACGATGTTCAAATCGTCGCGCCCGCGGTGATAGCGGGCGTGATTGCGCCGAACCAAGCGCGCGGACTTCGACTTCATTGACGCAGCACCATGAGCCTGAGGCGGTCCCGCATCAAATGGCGCCGCGCGCGGCTGCCGTGGGGCGCACGGGAGCAGCCGATCCTGCCGATCCGGCCGAACCGGCCGAACCGGCCGGCGCTGCCGCCGCTTCCTGACGCTCGGTGATGGAATTTAGGAATTTCACCGAGGCAATCTCCAAGCTGTCGATCAGCGAGGTGGTCTTGGATTCGAGAAACATATGTGCGAGCAGCAGCGTTATCGCCACCGCCAAGCCGGAGGCGGTGTTGTTCATCGCGACGGATATGGCAGCGGCCAACAAGCTGGCCTTTTCCGCCGGATTCGCTGTCGCCACGGCGCTGAACGCCCCGATCAGGCCGGTGATGGTGCCGAGCAAACCGATGAGCAGCCCGACGTTCGCCAATGAGGACAGGTAATGGGTGCGTTTCTCGATGCGCGGTATCACCTCGAGAAGGCTTTCGTCCATGGCCTTCTCGATGTCGTCGCGGCGGCGCGCGCTCGCCACTCTCGCCACTCCGTAGTTCAGGATGGTGGCAATCGAGGCCTTGGAGTTCTGCGTGAGGGCAACCACCTGCTTGAAATTGCCGGCGCTCAACGCGGGCACCAGCGCATCCCACAGGCTGCGATTGCGAATGGTCTCGCGCGTCAGATAGATATATCGCTCGATGGCGATGGATACGCCGACAACGAATATCAGCGCCAATGGGTACAGGAACAACCCTCCGTCCTTGAAGAAATTGACCGTCGAGTTCATGAAATTCATCTGCGCGCTCCTAGAAAATTCCCGTCGCTTCCAACCGTAGATTCAAACATATTCCGTAAAATCAGCTATGACTCACTTCTCACCCTGGTTTGCCGGGGCCTTGGATGCACCATTTTGGGACGCATCGGCTTTGATGACCCCGTAATAATCGACCTGGCGGCGAAAGACTTCGCGATCCACAGGCGCCAAAACCTCATCCAGCAGGCTATTCATGGGCTTACCGCCCATGTCCCCGATGTCCGACTTCTTCCAGGGCACGATGTACATGACCTTGGGTTGCTCCCGGTCCCCGGTCACGGTCGCAGCCCCCAAATCGAGCCGATCCACTGCATTGGGCGCCTTGGGCGCAGCCGCCGGCCGGACTTTCGGGGCCGGCGCGGCCGGTGCCGGCGGCGGCGCCGGTAGCGGCGCCGGCTGCGAGGTGTCCGCCCGGGGCTCACCCGCCTCCGCCTGGGCGCCAGCATCCACCGGTTTCATGACAGGCGTACTCGCGGGGGGCGCCGGCTGTTGTGCGCCGGCAATACCCACTGCGGCCGTCCACACCATGCCCAAACTCAAGATTTTCGCAAACCCGTTCATGAGGATTCCTTGTTGGCGGCCGGTGGCGCAACGCCCACGCGCTTGCGCAATTCCGCGACCCAGCCGGCGACCTGTTTGTTGTCACCGGCAATCGACAGGTACAGCTCGAACTGCTCGAGCGCCTTTTGCGGCTCTGCCAGATACAAGTCGTACAGCACGCCCAAATTAAGATGCGCGGAGGCGTAATTTGGTTCAGCGCCGATCGCGCCTTTGTAGGCCGCTTCAGCCTCGGTAAACTTGCCGAGCTTGCGCTCGACGATGCCGAGCTCATTTGCGGCGATTGCACTGCCCGGGTTGATCGCGAGTGCCGCCTTGAAAGCCGTCTCGGCATCCGCCAATTGCGACTCTTTGAGATACAAAAGTCCCAAATTGATCTGCGGTCCGGCAAACTCTGGGTAGGCAAGGCTCAGTTGCTTGAACTCCAATTCAGCATCGGTGGTGCGTCCTGCCTTCATGACCTGCATCGCCTGGGCGTATTGCTGCGCCGCACGCTCCGGTACGGGTGCAGGCACGGCAGCCGGTGGCGGCGCCGGACTCGGCGCGGCGGCGGCTGCAGCGGGGGGCGCAGCCGGCACCGGTGGCGCGCGCGCGGCCGGCTGTGCGCTCGGGGTGCTCCCGCAAGCGGCCAACAGCGCCGGCAGCGCAACGCTAGCGAATCGATTCGACCAGTTGCTCACCGACTTCCACCTTGCCGTAGCGGCCTGGATTGAGCTGCGCCAGCGCGTCGAAGCTCTTCTGTACCCATTCGTCGTACTCTCCGTCCTTGGCTCGCGCGGCGTTCACCTGATGCAATTTGATGGCGTTCTCCTCGAACGGGAATGCTTGCTCCTCGAGCAACACGTTGTACTGTTCCAACTCGTCTTTCGAAAGATTCCTCGGCCGCTCCGAACTCAACAGATCCTTGGCCAACTGTCGATACAACTCGGCGCTTTCGTAGGTCGCCGCGGTCGTGACCTCGGCGACCTGATAATCCAATGCTTGGCTGTAGGCCTTGAGTGCCGCCTCCATCGCCTTGCGCTTCTCGGCCAGCGACTTCTTCAGGGGCGCGACCAGCTTGATGCGCATGAAATCCTCGCGCACCGGGCCCGCCAGCGTGAGCGTCGCCTTGGCGGCCAAGGCACGGCTGCGGTCGGTGCGCGCGGCGCCTGCGGCGCGATCGGCCGCAATCATCTCCTTGAGCCAGTAATCATGCCCGCTGCTGTCGCCGGCTTTCACGGCCATGGCGCTCAGGCGGTTACGCGCCTCCATGGCCGGGTTCAACGGCTGCGGGAATCGCTTCACGAATGCCTCGAGCATGGCGCGCGCCTTGGCCGAATTGCCGGCCTTGTCATACAGGTCGGCGGCCTGCATGGTCGCTTCACGCTGAACATCCGCGGATTCTCCCGGCGCCTGCGCTATCTTCTCGAACTCGGGCGCAGCCTCGCCGGGGCGGTTCGATTCCGCGTACGCCACCGCTAGGTCGCGCGTGACGTCGGCCTGCAGCGGGCTTTGCGGGAAATTGCGCCTGAAGCCCTCCAGCACCACGATCGCCCGGTCCCATTGCTTGGCGGTGATGAGCAGCGCCGCGGCGTCGAAGTCCGCGTTCGCCCTCACCTTGGAGGTCGGCGCGAGCTGCGCCACGCGCAGGAAGTCATCCACCGCGGCGGCACTGTCTCCGGACTTGCTTTTCTGTTCCGCCTGCTTGTAGATCGATGCTGCCAGGCGATCGACGATCACGGCTCGTTCCGGGTCATTCGGCGGCATCAGCGCCTCGGTCTTCGCATACGCCGCCTCCGCTTTGTCGAACTGCCCCTGCTCGAAGCGCGAGTTGGCGATCACCGTCCAAGCGACGCGCTGCTTGGGCAAATCCACCGGCGGCTGCCGCGCCAGCAGATCTTCCGCTGCCTGCACGGCGCGCGGATAGTCCTTGGCCCCGTACAGTTCGGTGGCCGCATGCGTCAGCACCTGCGCGCTCTCCGGGTGCAGCGGAAAGGCCTGGGCGAACTTCAGCGAGCTTTCGATGCTGCTCTTATGGGCCGCCGCTTTCGCATCGCCGGACTGCGCGTCCTCCTCTTTGCCATAGGCGACGACCGCGGCATAGCCCGCGGCGGCGGCCTTGTCGTGGTTGCCGTAAGCGTAGGCGGTGTGTTCGTACTCGGTTGCGGCCGCGAGGTATTGCTTGCTCTCGAACAAGGTATCGGCCAGCAGGAAATCGGTGATTGCGGAGTCCGGATCGTCCGGAAACGAAGTCAGGTAGCTGCGATACCATTTCGCAGCCTCTTCATAGTCCGCGACGTTCTTGGTGCGCTGTGCCTGGGCGTGATAGTACTGCGCCACATCCTTGAGATTGGTCTTGAGCACGGCCACGACCTTGGGTTCGCCGCTCGGGGTCCGTCCCTGCCAGTAGGCCGTGCCGAAACTGTAGTTCTCCACGAACTCCTTCTTTCCCTGCAGCACGAGCTGCGGGAAGCCGCCCTTCGAGTACGCCTCGATGGCTTGCATCTCCAGCAGCGGCGCCTTCTCATTGTTGCGGTCCCGCAAGACGAAGGCCCGGTAGCTGTCCGCAGCATCGGTGTAGCGCTCCTTCTCGATGTACAGATCGCCCAAGCGCGAATACAGCAGATAGTTGTAGGGCCGCGGCGTGCGATGCGCCACGAATTCATCGATGCTCTTCGCGCCGTCCAGATAGGAGAAGGTGATCGACATGACCCGGAAGGTGTCGTCCACCAGTTCTCGATTCGGGCGGCTCAAGGTATCGATTTCGATCAGCTCGTTCGGATCCCGCTTGGACACCAGCTGAGCGTCGAGCACTCCCGCGAATGAGTCGAGGCTGCGCTCATTCTCGCCTTGCTTGAACAGCGACCAGCCGTGCTTGTAGAGGCTTTGGCTGTAGAACGAGGAGCGCGCGCCGAATTGAATCACCGCGGCGTACGCCGCCTGCGCCTGCGGGTAGGACTTCTCGGAGAACAAAATCTCGCCGCGGCGAAATTGCGTTTCATCGAAATAGTGGCTTTTGGGATAGCTCGCCACCAGCCGATCGAGACTGCCCAAGGCCCTGTCCGGCTGGCCGTTGAGTTCGTAGGCGCGCGCCAGCTGATACAGCACCGCGTCGTTGCGTTCGTAGTTCGGGTAGGCCTTCAGCAGGGCCGAATACAGGGTGATTGCCTCGGTGGCGTGCAGCCCCTCGTTGGTCACCAGCTCGCGCTCGATGCGCTCGGACTCCGAGCTCTCCAGATGCAGATCGCCGAGTCGCCGCAGCGCCTCGGCGCGCAGCCCCGCGTCCCCGCCGTTCAAATCGAGAAAGCGCCGGTAGCTATCCATGGTCTGGGCGGCATCCACCCCCTGTGGAGGATCCGTGCTGACAGTCACCGGCTGATTGTCGAGATCCTTGATGGTCGGCGGATTCTGGCTTGCGGCGCGCGCGCCTCCTGCGCCGAGCATCAATGCCAGCCACGCGGCCCCGCAGGCGACGCGCCCTCTTGTCGGCGAGGCCCTCACGGTTGCGCCTTGGGACTGGCGCTGGAGGCACGGTCGTAAATTGCGGCCAGCTCGTAGCGCGCCTGCAGTTGGTAGGCCTCGATGCGCCGCTTCTGGTCCTCCAGAACGCGGATCGCGAGTGCCTGCAGAAAATGATTCTGCTCCTCGGACACGTCGGCGAGCCGCTGTTGCAACTGATCCATGCGCGTGCGCACCGCGGCCACGCGCTGCGCGGAGCCGCCGGTATCGATCGGCATCGCTTGGCGCGCCTGCGCCACCAGCAGCGCGCGCCTCTGGGTTTCCTGCAGCGCCCCTTCGAGCTCCTTGACCGAGCGGCGCTCGTTCCACAGCCGCGCTTTGAAGCTCTGCGACAGCCTCCAGTACATGACTCCCTTCATGAGCCGGTGCTTTTCCCTCATTTCGGCCAGGTCTGGATCGTCGGGGTGCAGGCTTAGATAGTCCTCGATGCGTTTCAGCCGCGCCCAGGTGCGCTGTTCCGCAGGAGTGCCCAGCGCGGCCACGTCGTTGGATTTTTCGATTTCGTTGATGCGCGATTCGAAATCGACGCGCTTGCGGTTCAAGCCGGGAAGATCGGTGGCGGCGATGACCGCGTCTGCCTTCGGTACGCGCTGCGCATAGGCCTGCTCGCGCGTCGAGATCATGTCATCGAAGGCCGACACGCTTTCACGCCAGGCGCGCAGGTTCCGGCCCATGAAATCCAGCTCGCGGTAATCCCTCAGTCCCTCTTGAAATTCGTTGTCGGCGAGGATCTCATACAAGTAGCGGGATTCAGGCGCCGAGGGCAGGTTCTTGATCTGCCAATACCAGGTGGAGGGATCGTTCTTCTCCTCGCCGAGCAGCCGATCGAGCAGGCTGCCGCCGCGGATGCCCTCGATGGAATCGTCAATGCGCCTGATTTCCTCGTCGAAGGAGTCGATCGCCGATTTGTAGTAGCCGGCTGCCTGGCCACTCGCGCCGAGCTGGTTATAGGCATACGGCACCGCGATGTACGACTCCTGCACCGCCGAATCCAGCAGGTTGCGCTTGTGCAGGGCCAGCCATGGAACCAGCGCGTGCTTGAAGTCTCCTGCGTTCGCATCCGCCCAGCCGACACCGAGCAGCGCCTTGCTCGAGAACGGGCCCTCAAGACGCACGCGCTGCAGGATGGGCTTGGCCTCGGCGGCCTGCTGGGCCTGAATCAAGGCAAACCCCATGGCGAGATTCGCCTTGTCCTTGAGTGACAGCAGTTCCTCGCTGCGCGTATTCATGATGCCGACCGAGTTCAGGATCGGCATCGCGTCCGCGAGCCGGCCGGCGCGAATCAGCGCCACGCCCAGATTGAAATCGGCGTAGGCGGTCCAGTCCGGCGGCCCGTGCCAGCTGTCGAACAGCGCGATCGCCTCGTCGTAGCGCTGCTCGCGCATCATGATCTGCGCCAGCAGCATGTGCCGCTCCGCGTCGATGCGCGGCTCGATCTTGGCCGAGACCTGCCGCAGGGCGCGCTCAGACTCCTGCAGGTAGCCGCGCTTGTACCAGACCTGGCCCAAGTAGAACCAAGCCCGGTTGCGCACCCGCTCCGGCGCGTTGGCATTCAGCAGCGCATCGAAGATCTTGCCCGCTTCCACGTGCTCACCAAGCGACAGATATAAGCCGCCCAGCAACAGTTCGGCCTCGCCTTGCGTGTTCGGGACCCGGTTCAGTTGCTGCGCGGCAAGCAGGCGCGTGATCGCGTCGAAGTAGTCGTCCTGATAGAAATAGAACAGCACGTCGCCGTAGCTTAAGTCCTTGACCGCATGCGGCGGCAAGCCGTCCGGATCGAGCTTGACCGCCGCGGACGCAAGGGCCCACGGCAGCGCCGTCAGCAGCCCGCCCAGGAAAACCAGCCAAGATCTGCTAATCGTGCGTTGCACGCATCATTCCCAGTCTTTGATGATGAATTCCGGCTGATGCTTGGCAACACGATCCGTGATTTTGAGTTCCAGGTACTTGGCGCCGACACCCTTTTCAAAGATGGTCGTGGCGCCGCGCTTGTAGTCGCGCTCGGTCGGGCCCTTGCCGGTGAAGAACGCCACCAGCTCGTGCTTGCCGGCCTTCAGGTTGCCGAGATAGATTTGCTGGACTCCGCCCTTGAGCAGCGCGTCCGCCTCGCGCGCCGTATACAGATAATTCTTCACTTCCTTGTTGTCGATCTTCACCGTCACCGAATCCAACGCGAAGAAAGTGCCGACATCCATCGACACGTACAGGGCCACCTGCGTATTGGCGGGAAACAGCAGTTCCTCCTCGAGAACGAACAGATCCTTGTTCAAATCGATGACGTCCTTCTTCAGCCCCTGCACTTCTTGGTCGAGCGTCTTGAAGTCGGCCGGCGCCGCATCAGCTGCAGGCGCCACGCCTGCATCGGCCGCTGCTGCCGGCGCAGGCGTGCTTGCAGCCGGGGTCTGCGCGCCGGCCGTTGCGGCCCAGGCGCAGGCCAACAAGACCGCGGACGCGATGTTCGAAATAGATCGGCGGTTGCGCTTCATAACTGACTCACAGTGTTTACTCGCGAAGCAGTTCGCGAATTTGATCGAGATAGGCGCGCTCGTCTCCGAGCTTGAAGCCCGCCTTCGAGTAACGCACGATGCCGGCACGATCCACGAGAATCGTCATGGGCATCTTTTCCAGAAAATAGTCCCGTCCCACGTTCGAGCCGGTGTCGAACAGGATCGGGTAGGAGACGCGCATCGAAGCGGCGAACTCGCCGGCGCGCCGCAAGTCCTCATCGACCGATATGCCGAGCACCACGAGCCCGGCGCGCCGGTAGGTGGTGTTGATGCGGTCGAGAGCGGGCATTTCCTGGCGCGAGTCGCCGGCCCAGCGCGCCCAAAAATTGACCAGCACAACCTGGCCGCGATACTCGGAGAGCCGCAGGTTGGTTCCGTCCAGGCTCTTCAACACGAAATCCGGAGCCTCCTTGCCGATGAGGGTCGGCGGAGCCGCCGCCGAGGATGCCGCCAGCAGGGCGCAGGCAACGAGACTGCCGGCCAGAAAGCCTCTACGCATGCGGTGCCGACCTCGCAGGATTGAGCCGATCAGATCTTATGCAAAATCGCACACTGCGAGCTAAAGTGTCAACGCACGGAGGCGCGGCATTGTAAGTTTTCAGCACGACGCGCACCCATTGTCTCTGGATTGAGACAGAGCGCACGTCCCGCCCGCCAATGCGCGATCAGCCGGGAACTTTGCCGCCTACCAGACTGGCGAGCGGCTGAAAGGAAATCAGCGAAGATAATGCCGAGCCGGTGCCCAGCGTGTTGTTGACGTTGGGTGACGGCCATAACACAGGGAAGCCGTTCACCGCCGAGAGCCCGTTGATCGTGCCGTGCAGCGCCATGTAATTCAGCACGACGATCTGCACCAGGTTGAACACATTGTTGCCGGCGGGGCTGCTGGTCGTGTTCTGTGAGCCGTCGGGATTGCAGTAACCGAGCTGCAAACTCAATTCTGGATTTTTCTGTGCCGGCATGGGTTTCGCCTTCGGGTCGAAAACCAAGAAGTAGCTCGCGGCGACGTTCTGGTTGTCCGCGGTCCACACTCCCTTGCCGCGGCCCGCGGTAGAGTCATCGATCATGCCGTTGCTGAACAGCGAACCGTCGCTGAATATGTAGATCATGACCGGCTTGCCGACGCGCGCCGCGTATTCCAAGCAGGCGCCGATGCACTGGCCGGCGGAGAAATCCCGCGTCTCGCCCGTGGCGCGCTCGCCGGTGTGATAGTCGAAGCCGTCCAGCTCGATGGTGCCGGCCGCGGCATCGCCGTCGATCACGAGTTTCATCACCGACGCGGTTTTCTGGAAATCCGAGGAGTTCGGGCCGTTGAAATACTCGGTGGATGAAAAGATGCCGCCCGTGCCGACGATGATCGGATCGACGTCCGGGTCGATCGCGGACGGGCTCGGATAGCGGTTGAGCAGGTACGCCGCCTTGGTGTAGGCACAGGCCTGCAGCCCGTACTGCCCCAGGGCGGTCGAGTTCAATGTGGCTGCCGCGCCGGAGGTGATCGACGAATCGCCCAGCAGCGATGAGCTGTAGGCGGTCACCTGGGCGTACTTCGCGTCGCTGATGCGCTTCATGGACTCGAGCACGTTGGTTACATCGGAGGAGCTCGGCAGCAGGGTGCTGAGTTGTCCGGTATTGACCAAGCCCTGCGAATCGGTTGAATCCGCAATCTTGGTCGGTTGCGCCGCGACGTTGATCATGGTCGGCGGCGACATCGAGTTGCCGCCGGATACGGACGAATCGGTGCCGATCAGATTGAGCAACGCGCCCCGCGCGCCCACCTGGTAAATGCCGTACATGGGATTGTGCGGATTGTCGCTGGTGTCGTTCTGGGAGAGCGCGGGAATCACCGTGCCGGTGGTATTGGTCATCGCCGTCGGGCTGGTCACGACGCTCTTCATTCCTCTCAGATGGGCGCTGTCCGAGTGGTAGCGCAGGCCGAAGGTGCTATCGATGAAACTGCCGGTGCTGCTGGAATTGGGAACCATGGTGCCCGGCAATCCCAATTTGTTGTAGCCGGCGACGCTCAAGAAATCGAGCTGCCCGCCAGGGCCGCCGACCAGGACGTTCGAGCCCAAGACATTGCCGCCGCCCGACAGGTCGAAGCAGATGAAGGGGATCAGGCCGGCGCCCGCGGTGATTCCGCATTGCTGAACCGCCGTCTGGATGTCGGAGGCGAGCTGCGCATTTGCCTTTGGGCTCGCCAGCAAGCTGAAAACCGAGGGCATGAGCACCGAGGCGCCACCCGTCATGAAGCTCTGCGCAATGAATTGCCGGCGCGTCCTGGGCCGCGGATGATCCGGATGGCGCAGCGGCTCGTGTAGACCCAGACCCTTAGGTAGCTTACGCATAAGAAAAGCCTCTTCGATTCATCTAAAGCTCAGTAGATCGACATGTCCGCGCTGCCGAAAGCGGCGGCGCAGGCTGCACTGGTGACCGCCATGATGCGCGTGGTGTTGTTGCAGGCACTGGTGGTACAGAGGATGCCGATCAGGTTGCCCAGCTCGGTGGTGATGGTCGACGCCGCCGGCTGGCTCGACAGGGTGTAGCTGCCGACGTTGAGCACTCGCGCCGCGAGCGCGCTGGTGACGGAGTTGATCCCGGCCGGGGTCGAGAATAGCGAAGTGTTGTTGAGATTCACTCCGGGCAGCACCTGCGCCGCCAGCGAGGGAGTGGTGACCATGGTGTTGCAGTACTCGACCGCCAGCTGCGCGGTGCCGACTTGATTGGCGGCCGAGAACGCCTCCAGGGTCGGCGTCGACGGCAGTTGCTGCTGCACGTTCAGGTAGATCGCATTGACTCCGGCATTCGTGGTCGGAACCCCGGTGAGCTGCGACAGCGTCGAATTGACCTGCGCGAAGGTGCGCACGCCGACATCGGCCACCACCGGTCCAAGCGGCATCGGCGGAGCAGTCACGGGCGCCTCGACGATCGGGTAGGAGTGCGGGCCGAGCGTGTCGAATTGCAGGAAGAACTGGTCGGTGAGCGGCCCGCTTTCCAGGCCGATGACCGTGCCGACCTTGGACAGCGGCTCACCGCCCTGTTGCGTGTAGCCTGCCGCGGTGATCGAGGTGCTCAGCGGCGTATACGCCTGGCCCACGACCGGGATGGTTCCGTTGATGCCGATGCGCATTCCGGAGATGGGAATGTTGTTCGGCGTGACCGACGGATCCAGCGAGATGAAGGTCGGCGCGTAGAACAGGTAGCTATAGGAGTCATACTGGCTGACCGTGAACATGATGTAGGACTGATTCACGCCCGTCAGGCTGGCCACGTTGAACAGCATGTAGTAGCGCTCGCCGACGCCCGCATTGTAGTTCTGCAGCACCTGCGCCGCGGTGAGCGCGCGGCTGTGGATTGCCACGAACTTGATCAACCCCTGCCATGAATCGTCGCCGGACACCTCGTTGCCGAGCACCAAGGCGAAGCTCGAGTCCCAGTTGGAAATGGTGCCGCCTTTCTGCGGGTCCGGCACATTTTGGTTCACGCCATCGACATAAATCTGGCGCCCGTTGATCGGGTCGTAGGTCATGACCACGTGCTGCAGCGAAGCCTGCAGCACCATGGCGGAGTCCAGCGTCTGCAATTGCGGCATGCCGTTCAGGTCCGAGTTCGAGCTTCGCAGCATGAAGTCGTAGTCCTGATTGGTCTGCGCGAGCGTGAAATTACGCGTCGTGTCGCCGCCCGAATAGCTGACCATGTAGGAATTGTTGACTGCCACGAGGGCGGGCGCGACCCAGGCTTCGATCGAGAACTCGCCGGTCGCCTGGATCAAGGTGTACAGCTTCGAACTCGCCGAGGTATTCGCCTGCGCCTTGCCGCCGGCGCCCACCGTGATGCCCCAGCCGCCAGCCCAGGTCACGTTGCCGGAGATGCTCAGGTCCGCGGCCGGATCGATGCCGCTGGTGTCGTAGGCCGTGTATCCCGTTCCGGTCTGGAATTCGTACTTGGCGATGGTGTCCGCGTCATAACGGTTCGCGCCGCTTGCAACGGTGCCCTGGGTCAGCGTCAGCGCCTTGCTGATGACGTACGAGGGATTGATGTTGCTGGGCGTCAGCATCTGCGCGAAGCTTTGAATCTCGGCCAACATGGCCAAGGCATCCGTGGCGCAGTTGCTCCAGCAATTGTGATTGTCGATTGCCAGGCGCTGGTAAAAGCGCGAATTCGTGCCGCAGGCCGGCGGTGCCGTGCCGGCGATGAAGGGCGAGCAGCCGGTGAAGTCGATCTTAGGGATAGCGGCCTGATAATCGGCGAGTATCTGCGACACGGGGCCGGCAAAATATGGCGACTGCGGCGCGGATGCATTCGGCGAATGGCAACCCGAGCAATACTGCCCGGTCAGTGTATAGATGGTGTTCTGATAGTCGGTCGGGGACGCCGGCAAGTTCAGGCTCTGTCCCACGGTCTCGATCGGCGGCGCAACCAACTGCACCTGGGTGGCGGAGGCCGCGCCGGTGGCGCCGGCCCAGTTGCTGATCCAGGTGGTCAAAATCTGCGCGCAAGCGCTGTCGTCCGCCAGCCAGCAATTGTGGCCGCCGCCGACCTTGGTCACGATCAGAGACTGTGCCGGGGAGGCCAGGTTGACCACGCTGTTGGCCTGCACATACGCGAGATTGACGTTGTCGCTGCGCGCGAAATTGGGCATCTGCGCCGGCGTGGTCGCGTTGTGGCAAGCCCCGCAGCGGTTCTGCACGCGCACGTTGCTCCAGAAGCTGACCTCGAAGGCCTGAATGTCGGCGGTCGCCGCCGCAGGCCCGGTGTAGGAATTCGCGACGCTGGCCGGAGCGCCGCCGGGCGTCGCCGTGGTCGGAGCGCCGCTGCCGCTGCAGGCACTCGAGCCAATGGCTGCCGCGAGGGCGAGCAAGCCGATTATGCGATTAGCGTTCATGCTCAATTCCCCATGCAGTAGGCGGCGCTCTGCGCGAACACCTGCCGCAAGTTATAGCCATTCTGGAACGAGGCGATCATCGTCGTGACCTGGGTGACGTCGCTGGCGCTGCTCGGCGCGCGCAGGCACACGTCCTTGAACACTCGCGTTACCTGGCAGCTCGCGAACGCCTGACTGTTCTCCAGCTCCACCCCAAGGGACTTGGCGCCTTGGCCGGTCCCCGACAGAGCCGGGCTCCATCCCAGCACCTGGTTCGGTCCAGTACGCCAGCGGTTGTTCCAGGTATCGTCCGTCGTTACGAAGCCCTGTGGGAAATTGGTGTTGTTGATGGAGTATTTCGGTTGCACCTGCCCCGCCGTGTAGACGATTTGCCCGACCGGCCAGGCGGTCGCTCCGATCTCGCTCGAGGGGTAGGTAAAGTTGTAATACGCGAACGCCTGAGCCATCGGATCCATGCCGCTGTGGCAGCCGATGCAATTGGTGAGGAACAAGGTGCTGACGCCGCCCGGGCTGCGGGTCACGTCCTGGCGTATGCGGTCCGGCGGGCGGGTCGTGTCCATGACCGTCGGCAAGTCATCGCACAGGTGGTTCATCATCGTAAAGCGGAACATGGCGCGATTGGTGCCGTTGACGAAGAAGGCGCTGGCCGCGCCGCGCGTGGTCATCACACCGGCGGTGGCCGCCGAGGGGATCCCGGTGATCGCGGACTGAGGGCTCGACACCAGATTGGCGGTGGAGCTCAAGTCGACGTTCGCCTGATCCATCGCAATGTACATGTTGTTGTTATTCGGCGAATAGGCCGGCACGTTGTAGGTGGAGCTGGCGCTGGCGCTGGCGATGTACACCAGGTCGGCGCTGAGCAGGGTGTTGAACGGCACGTTGTCGCGCACCATGCCGACCACGGTGGCCGTGTAGTCATTCAGCGGCACGAACACAGACTGGTCGCGATTGGTCCACGGCGCCGCCAGGTTGCGGATCGTGCCGTTGTAGAACGCCTTGTCATTGGTCGCGAGGTAAGCAGCGCTCACCGGGTCCAGCGTGATCATTTGAGCCAGCGTTGCGGACGATGGCGGCACCCCGGCGATGCGGTTGTACATGCGCACCGCCTGATTGGCATTGGGGGTGGCCGCGAGCGCGCTCATGCCGATCAGCGCGACCGTTGCGGCGCATGCGAACTGCCTAATTCGCGCTTCCATCCCGTTCTTCATATGCACATCCACTCGCGTGAGTTGTGATTCCCGACTTGGTGCGAATATACGCACCCAAAAAGCTGTAGAGTAATGTCTCATCGAAACGACGTCGGCATTTCGCGACAGTACCGGCGCGCCTCGAGCGGCCTATATCCTGCGAGTCACTGAGGAATCTCGCCTTGGTTGCACTAGAGAAGCGGAAGCTGGCAAGTTCTTCTGTGAGTGCGTTAACAGAACGCACCGGAGGACCGAACGAAGATGCGTGCGGGCCCAATTAAGTTCAATGCTGACCGATTATCGAGCGCAGGTATCCGACCAATGAACATCTTCCGTCCCCGCGAACCACGTCACGGTTTGCTGAAATGCACCGCGCTGCTACTGCCCATGCTGGGCATGCTCGCATGCAGCAGCGCGCCGACAGGCACGGCACCGGGGGTCGCCGGCGGCGAGACTCTGACGCCGGGCATCACCAATTATCCACTGGCTTACGTCAAGCGGCCGGTGCCGGCACCCACCGTCATCGATACTCTGGACGTGCGCGACCTCATCACCTCCAACACCGGCGGCGATCTGTACGTGCGCAGCTCAGCGAACGCCGACGGCGCCGAGATCAACGTCACCGCCTCGATCACCCAGGGCATGGGCGACGTGCGCGACCTGGACGTGTCACCGGACGGCACCATGGTGGTGTTCTCGTTGCGCCTGCCGCTGCTGCCAAATGTCGGCAACACCGACCCCAAGCAGCCCAATTGGCACATCTACCAGTACAACTCGCTCACCAACAGCGTCACGCAGCTCACCAACGACGACATCACCAGCGGTCACGACGTTGGCGCGCATTACCTGCCGGACGGGCGCATCGTGTTCGCCTCCTCGCGCCAGCTCGCGACGCAGGCCATCCTGCTCGATGAAGGCCGTCCCCAGTACGAGGCCATCCTGGCGAGCGGCAGCATCCCGCCGCAGCCGATCTTTCTATTGCACGTCATGAATGCCGACGGCAGCAACATGCATCAGATCACCTTCAACACCAACCATGATTTCGCGCCCTCGGTGTTGAGCACCGGTCAGGTGGTGTTCACGCGCTGGGAAGTGGTGAACGGCGCGGATCGAATGAGCCTGTATGTGACCAATCCCGATGGCACCGGCCTGC
>Ga0302311_10000364_pt1 | contig 57204 bp, 45 predicted proteins | sample III_Palsa_N1_3_FD_200449 | JGI IMG/M metagenome (GOLD analysis project Ga0302311, IMG submission 200449) | Peat permafrost microbial communities from Stordalen Mire near Abisko, Sweden - III_Palsa_N1_3 | ecosystem: Environmental > Terrestrial > Soil > Palsa > Peat permafrost | place: Sweden... | reverse complement strand
CGTGGCTTGCGGCCCCCGGATATGTTAAAAAGCCACAAGATTCCAGCACCTACGGGCGCCTCGCGCCTTGACACGCCTCCGAGGACTTTGAGGTTCCATGCAGAGCATCATGAGCAACGGCAAGGCGAAACTCGCGGGACTCAAGGTTCTCGTGATCGACGACAGCAAGACGATCCGGCGCACCGCGGAGACGCTCCTGACGAAGGAGGGCTGCGAGGTGTTCACGGCCGTCGACGGTTTCGATGCCCTGTCCAAGATCGCGGACCACCAGCCTGACATCGTGTTCGTGGACATCATGATGCCGCGGCTCGATGGTTATCAGACGTGCTCGCTCATCAAGCACAACAAGGTGTTCAAACAGATTCCGGTGATCATGCTGTCGAGCAAGGACGGCCTTTTCGACCGCGCCCGCGGACGCATCGTGGGCTCTGAGCACTACTTGACCAAGCCGTTCACCAAGGACGAGCTCCTCGGTGCGATCGAAGCCCACGTCGGAAAATGACGGAGAATCTTTAGGATGGCGCTCATTCTCATCATCGACGACTCGCCCACCGAGGTGTTCGTCATGCAGAAGGCCCTGGAGAAGCATGGATTCAAGACTGCCTCGGCCGAGAACGGTGAAGAAGGGATCCGCAAGGCCAAGGCCATGAAACCCGATCTCATCTTCATGGATATCGTCATGCCGGGCGTGAACGGCTTTCAGGCGACGCGAATGCTGAATAACGATCCGGAGACGAGCCTGATACCCATCATCATGGTCACCACCAAGGGACAGGAGACCGACCGCGTGTGGGGTCTGCGCCAGGGGGCCGTCGATTATCTGGTCAAGCCGGTTTCCGCCCAGGCTCTGGTCGAGAAGGCTCAGGCCGCGCTGGCCGTATGACGAGCACGGTAAGCGGGAACGACACAAGCCTGAAGAGCTTGCGCGACCGCCCATTCGAGCTTCTCAAGGAGATGGAGAGGCGCAGCCGCCCGGTCACGGCCGCGGGCGCCCCCGACGCCACGGAAGGCCGCGAATGGGTGGGCGTGGCTTGCCGAATGGGCGGGGAGACATTTTTGATAGCGCGTGAGGAAACTCGCGAAGTGCTGGGATTTCCGGCGGTCATTACCCGCATTCCCGGCGCGAAGAATTGGGTCAAGGGTCTCGGCAACGTGCGCGGCTCGCTCCTGCCCATGCTCGATCTGAAGCAATTTCTGGGCAGCGGCGCGACCCACCCCGGGCGCAATACCCGCATCGTCGTGGTCAACCACCGCGAAATTCCGGCGGGCCTCATCGTCGACGAGGTGCTCGGATTTCGCCGTTTTGCGGAGACGGAGTTCGATTCCGAGGCACCCCCGACGGTGATCCGCTGCGAGAGCTATCTCGCGGGAGCCTTTCGCCGCGGCGGCGAGGTGTGGCCGGTGATCAGCTTGAAGAGCCTGGTGGAAAGCCAGAGCTTCCTGCAGGCGGCGAGCTGAATGCGAGCACCGGCATGATGGCCAATCAACCCGCGCCCAAGACGAATCTCGCTCCGCTGCTCATCGCCGTGATCGCGGTATGCATCGTGGCGGCCATTGCGCTCACCCTGCTCGGACGCTCCGGGGCCCCCGTGGCCGCACCCGACGAGCAGCTCAGCCTGGTGATCGAGCGCATTCCCTTCGAGGCGCAAAACGCGCTGCGCGGCGAGCTCGGCAGCTTCGATGCGCTGGGCAAGAGCGTGGCACGCCTGTCGAGCACGGCCTCCGGGGGCTTGGGCACCAAGCTCGAGCCCAGCCTCAGCAAGCTCACGGCCGCCGCGGCGAGTGTGTCGCAGGCTCGTCCCGCGGTGGAGACCATCGGCGTCGCGAACCAGGAAACTCGCGAGCTCGCCCCGAAGCTGCTTTCGGAGCTGGGAGACCTCGCGAGCGCGGTGGGCGTCCAAAAGCTCGAGGGCATGAGCCGGTATCTCGAGCGCTTCGAGCTCACCGTACAGCGCATCCAGCAGGAGCTGAACGGCCTCGCCTCGGGGGTGAGCGACGCGGCGCCGACGGCGCAGCGTCTCGCGGACAGTCTCGAGTTCTTGAATCAGGTGATGCGCGGCTTGTCGGGGGAGGAGTCCGGCATGGCGCTTTCGCGAGTGACCGGCGTCGATGCCGAGCAGCGGCTGAAGACGGTCACACAGCGCAACCAGCAGTTCGCGGCGAGCGTGCGCAAGGCCATCGGGGTCGCCGAGACGCTGTCGAAGGCGCAGGCCGCCGCGCGCTCGCTGCCCGCGCTCGCGAGCAGCATCACCACGCAGCTCGGCGCGGTGCCCGCGGCGCCGGTGGAGACGGCCGCTGGCTACAAGTATGCGGTGGTGGGGCTGCTGTTGCTGGCGGCTGCCGCGCTCGCCGGGCTGTTCGCCGCGTCGCGCAGGTCGATTAGCGCGCGCCGCACCAGCGAGCTTCGGGTGCGCGAGAACGAGCGCAACCAGGAGGCTATCATGCGCTTGCTGGATGAGCTCTCGAGTCTCGCCGACGGTGATCTCACCGTGCAGGCGACGGTCACCGAGGACATCACCGGCGCCATCGCCGACTCCATCAACTACGCCATCGAGGCGTTGCGCGAGCTGGTCGCGACCATCAACGACAGCGCGATTCAGCTGGATGGCGCCGCGCGCCAAACGCAGTCGGCGGCGGCGCACATGGCCAAGGCGAGCAGCGCACAGTCGAGGCAGATCACGGCGGCGAGCGAGTCCATGGCGGACATGGCCGCCTCCATCGAGGAAGTCTCGGGCAACTCGGAGCGCAGCGCGGACGTCGCCCGCCACTCGGTCGACATCGCCCATAAGGGCGGCGACGCCGTGCGCCGCACCATCGACGGCATGAATGCCATTCGCGAGACCATCCAGGAGACGAGCAAGCGGATCAAGCGCCTCGGCGAGAGCTCCCAGGAGATCGGCAACATCGTCGAGCTCATCAACGACATCGCCGAACAGACCAACATCCTCGCCCTGAATGCCTCCATCCAGGCCTCGATGGCGGGCGAGGCGGGGCGCGGCTTCGCCGTGGTGGCCGACGAGGTACAGCGTCTGGCGGAGCGCGCCGCCAACGCCACCAAGCAGATCGAAGTTCTGGTGCGCACCATCCAGACCGACACCAACGAGGCGGTGGTGTCCATGGAGCGCAGCACCACGGACGTCGTGGGCGGTGCGCTGCTCGCGGAGAACGCGGGCGCCGCACTCGAGGAGATCGAGCAGGTCTCGAACCAGATCGCGAGCCTGGTACAGAACATCTCGGCGAGCGCGCGCCAGCAGGCCGCGGTGTCCGGAAATATCTCGAAGAGTATGCAAGTGGTGCGCGAGATTTCCACGCAGACCGCCGAGGGGTCGACCGCGACGTCCACCTCGATCGCCAAGCTCGCCGCGTTGTCGGCGCAGCTGCGCAAATCCGTCGCCGGATTCCGTCTGCCCGATTACGGCGCCGGCACCACGACGCTCGCCGGCGAGAGGGCGGCCGGACACGCCGGCAACGGGCAGCTCCCGCCCAGTGCAGGCGGCGCCGCGGCGGGCGCCCCCGGAGCCTCCGGGCCCAGCAATCCAAGCGCCGGCGGCCCCGGCAAGATGCGCAAAGCGAGCGGTGCGGGCGCCCGCGCATAGCGGAGGCCCGTCGACGACCGATGAGCGATATCAGATCTCAAACCTTGCATCTCGTCGCCAAGGAGCTGGCGACCACCCTGACCGAGGCGCGCTCCGCCCTCGAGTCGTACGCCGAGCGGCCCGATCAGATCGCTTTCCTCGAGAAGTGCGCCGACCAGCTGCACCTCGCTCACGGCGTGCTGCGCTTGGTCGAGGTGTACGGCGCGGCGCTGCTGGCCGAGGAGATGGAGCACGCCACGCGCTACCTGCTCACCGCCGGCAGCGACCAGAAGAGGCATGGCGATGGGCTCGACGCGCTGATGCGCGCCATGGTGCAGCTGCCGACCTATCTGGAGCGGGTGCTGTCCGGCGGGCGCGACCTCGCTCTGGTGCTCTTGCCGCTGCTCAACGACTTGCGCTCGGTGCGCGGCAGCCCGTTGCTGTCCGAGGGCACGCTGCTGCTGCTCAATTTGAAGTCCGACCAACCGGCGCAGCCGCAACCGCAGCAGCGCGACGAGCAGTCGATCAGCGTGACCCAGTGGGCGAGACGGTTGCGGCCGCGATTCCAGGTCGGCTTGCTCGGCTACATCCGGGGCGAGCGCCCGGTGCAGAATCTCGAGATTCTCGCGAAGGTGGCCGAGAAGCTCGAGCAGGTCGCAACCACCCAGCCCATATTTCAGCTCTGGTGGGTGATCGGCGCGGTGCTCGAGGCGCTGCGCGCGAACGGCCTGGAAGGGAGCGCGACGCTCAAGCGGCTGCTCGGACAGGCCGATCGGCAGATCAAGCTCCTGTACGAGCTCGGCGAGGATCGCTATTGCGAGGACCCGCCCCTCGACCTGCTGAATAACCTGCTCTACTACGTGGCGCGTGCCACGAGCTCCGACGGCCGGATCGCCGCCGTGCGCACCTCGTTCAAGCTCGCGGAGATGCTGCCGGTCGACGACTCGATCGAGCAGGAACGCGAGAGCCTGTCGGCGCCGAGCGTGAAGCTCATGCGCACGGTGGCGGCCGCCATCAAGGAAGACCTCTCGAAGGTCAAGGATGTCCTCGACATCTTCGTGCGCCGCGGCGGCGGCCGGCCCGAGGATCTCGTGCCGCAGCTCGATCTGCTCAAGAAGATCAGCGACACCCTCGGGGTCCTCGGGCTCGGCGAGCTGCGCCAGCGCGTCCAGCAGGAGATTGCGGAGCTCGCCGGGAGCCTGCGCGACGGCAGCAGCCTATCCGAGTCCTCGCTCGTCAAGGTGGCGGGCGTCCTTTTGTCGGTGGAGGACAGCCTGGACGATCAGCTGGTGCGCCTGATCCTGCCGTCCGGAGGCACGGGGGGCAGGTCCGACGGCGCCGAGGAGCACGATTTTGATTTCCGCCAGGTGAGCGAGGCGGTGCTGCGCGAGTGCATCGTCAATCTTGCGCGCATCAAGGAAGCCGTCTCGATTGCCGTACAAAAGCCGAACGAGTTCTCGCCCCAAGGACTCGACAACGTGCCGCAGCTTCTGCGCGGCATCACCGCCGGCTTGTTGATGCTCGGCAAGGGCCGCGCGGTGGAGCTGATGGATGCGATCGGCGGCGAGGTCCGCAAGCTGATCGAGCCGGGGGCAGGCGTTCCCGACGCGCTGCGGCTCGAGCGCATCGCCGATGCGATCGTGAGCATCGAGTACTACATGGAGACTCTGCAGAACGGCCGTGCGGACCCGTGGTACATGCTCGACAACGCCGAGATGTGCATCCGGGCACTGAATGCCGAGGCCGCCCCGCAGGTGCCGAGCGTCGATCTTCCCGAGGACGCGCCCCTCTCCGACGCCGACGTCGCAAAAGCTCTCGAGGCCGGCTCGTTGGCGGCCACGTCCGTCCTGGAGGATCGCGCCCTGCGCGCCCATTCGGCGACCCAGCCGGTGATCAGTCCCGCGGAGGCGGAAGCCGTCGATCCGCAGTTCGTGGAGCTCTTCATCGAAGAGGCCAAGGAAGAGATTATTTCCATCCAGCGGACTTTCCCGCTCTGGGACCAGAATCCCATGGATCTCGAGTCGCTCGCGTCCCTGCGCCGCAGCTTCCACACGCTGAAGGGCAGCGGCCGCATGGTGGGTGCGCGACTGATCGCCGAGTTCTCATGGGCGATCGAGAACTTGCTCAACCGCATCATCGACAAGACGCTTTCGCGCACACCGGCGATGATGGGGCTCTTGCGCAACGCCGTCGCGACCCTGCCGCAGCTCGTGGAGCAGCTGGAGCACGGCGGAGACTTGTCGGTCGAGGCACTCATGTCGCGCGCGTTCGCCTACGCCGACGGGCGCGAAGCCGATCAGGCGCCGCCGCTCGCGGCCGAGGATCGCGACGTCGCGACGGGCTCGATTCCAACGGCGGGCTCCGAAGCGGCATCCCCGGTTCCTGCCGCGGCGCTTGCGCCTGTGCCGGTACCCGCGACGGGCGCTGCGCCGGCGAAGCCGCCCGCGGTTCCGGCCGTCCCTGCCATGGACCCGCAGCTGCACGAGATCTACAGCAAGGAAGTCTCGAGCCATCTGGCCGAGATTCGCAACTATCTGAGCAAGCGCGCGGGCTTGCCGGCGCCGCACGAGCTGCCCGAGTCCGTGTACCGAGCCATCCATACCTTGAGCGGCAGCTCGAAGATGGCCGAGGCGCGCCACGGCATCCGCATCGCCGAGCCGCTCAACCATTACATGCGGAAGGTTTTCGACAGCGGCCGCGGCATGTCGGCTGCGGCGCTCATCGTGCTTGCGGACGCAGTTCGCTCGATCGACAACGTCGTATCGCACATCAACGAGTCGACCGCGTTCTTCGCGGAACAACCCTCGCTGCTCGAGCGCTTGGCGGTGCTGGATGCGGAGCTCGATGCCGAGCTCGCGACCGTGATCGAGACGAGCTCGTCCGCGATCGTGCCCCAGCTGACACCGCCGGTCGACGCGCCGGCACCCGCGCCCGCAGCGATCCCACCGGCATCGCTTGTGCGTGCGCCGCAGGCGCCTGCGCCAGAGGCTCCTGTCCCCGCCGCGGACGAGTTCGATCACGAGATCGCCAATATCTACTGTGAGGAGGCGACAGAGCTGATCGAGGCGGCGGAGCTGTCGCTCACCGCCTGGAATCACGACCGCAAGGACAAGCAGCCCGTCGCGGAGCTGCAGCGCACGCTGCACACGTTGAAGGGCGGCGCCCGCATGGCGGGGATCTCTGCCATGGGCGATCTGAGTCACGAGCTCGAGACGCTGGTGATCGCGATCGATGGCGGCATCGTGACCGGGGACGATCACGCGCACTCGGTGATGCAGGCAAGTCTCGATGAGCTCGCGCGCATGCGCGATCTGGTGAGCACGGGCGTGCTGCCCGCTTCCGCACAAGCCTTGCTGGCCCAGATCCGCGACCTGAGCAGCGGAGTCGCCTCGAGCGACGCCCGCGCGGCCCCCATCGCCGCGGCACCGGCTGCAGGGGCGGCCGCGGCCGAAGATCTACGGCCGGTACCCCCCGCGCCGGCGCAGCCGGCCGTGCAAGCTGCCGCTCCGAGGAGCTCTCTCGCAACGCCTGCGGCGGCCGGCGCTCCGGCGGCCGCCGCTCCGGCGATCACGGAGGAATCGCAGCCGTCGATCTCGGTGTCCGAGGAATCGCTCTCGCAGCTGGAGCTGACCAGCGGACCGGTCCTGCCGGGACGCGAGAGCGCGCCGGCGGAGCGAGTCGAGATGGCGCGCGTGGATGCGGACTTGCTCGACGTGATGCTCAACAACGCCGGCGAGGTGAGCATCTTCCGCTCGCGGCTCGATCAACAGGTCAATTCCATCGACTTCAATCTGGCCGAGCTCGCGCGCACGGTGACCCGTCTCAAGGAGCAGCTGCGGGCGATGGAGATCGAGACCGAAGCGCAGGTGCTGAACCGGCATCAGGACGAGGATAATCCCCGCCACCAAGAGTTCGACCCCCTCGAGCTCGACCGCTACTCCTCGCTCCAGCAATACTCGCGCGCTCTCTCGGAGACCTCGGGCGACGTCGCCAGCATTCAAGGGTTGCTGGAGACGCTCACGCGCGAGGCACAGAACCTTCTGACTCAGCAGGCCCGTACCATCACCGAGCTGCAGAACAGCCTGATGCGCACGCGCATGGTGCCCTTCCAGCGTCACGTGCAGCGGCTCACCCGGCTCGTGCGTCAGGCGGCTAACGACACCGGCAAGCGGGCGGAGCTCGTGGTGCAGGGGGCCTCGGCCGAGCTCGATCGTCAGATGCTCGAGCGCATGGTGCCGCCGCTCGAGCACATGCTGCGCAACTCCGTCGTGCATGGCATCGAGGCGCCCGACCGCCGCGCGGCGCTCGGCAAGCCGGAGGGGGGCCGGATCTCGGTGAGCCTGACGCGCGACGGGGCTGAGGTGGTGATCGTGGTGGCCGACGACGGCGGCGGCATCAACGTCAAGCTGATTCGCGAGAAGGCCGTGGCCCTCGGTCTCGCCGACCGCCACTCGAAGCTGACCGACGAGGAGGCGATGCAGCTCATCCTCGAGCCGGGGTTCAGCACGGCGGGACGCGTCACGCAGGCGGCGGGCCGGGGCGTGGGGATGGATGTGGTCGCGACCGAGGTCAAGAAGCTCGGCGGCGGACTGTTCATCGAGTCGACGCCGGGCAAGGGCTCGCGCTTCACGATCCGACTGCCGTTCACCCTGGCGATCAGCCAGGCGCTGATCGTGCGTGTCGCCGAGGAGGTATATGCGCTGCCGCTCGCGACCGTGGAGGGCGTGGTGCGATTACCGCGCAACATCGTGGCGCGGCACCTCGGCAAGGACTCACAGCTGTTCGAATACGGCGGACAGAAATATCGCTTCCAGCAGCTCGGCACCTTCGTCGGTCTCGGCGCCACTCGTCTGCCGGAGACGGATGTGTCGATGTCCGTCGTGCTCATCCGCGCGGGCGAGCACTCGACCGCGCTGGTCACGGACGAGCTGGTCGGCAGCCGCGAGATCGTGGTCAAGTCGCTGGGGCCGCAGATCTCGGGCATCCGCGGCATCGCCGGCGCCACCATCCTGGGCGACGGGCGCATCGTCGTGATCCTCGATATGGGATCGCTGGTGCGTTCGGAATGGCGCGCGCGTCCCACGGACACCACGGTGCTCGAGCAGCGCGACCGGCGCACGTTCGCGCTGGTCGTCGACGACTCCATCACGGTACGCCGAGTCACGCAGCGACTGCTCGAGCGCAACGGCATGCGCGTGCTCACGGCGAAGGACGGCGTCGATGCGGTAACGTTGCTGCAGGAGAATCTGCCCGACATCATCCTGCTCGACATCGAGATGCCGCGCATGGACGGTTACGAGGTCGCCGCCCACGTGCGCAGCGACCCGCGGCTCAAGCACATCCCTATCGTCATGATCACTTCGCGGGTGAGCGAGAAACATCGCGCGCGGGCGATCGAGCTCGGCGTCGACGATTATCTGGGCAAGCCCTATCAGGAAAGCCAGCTGCTCGACGCCATCGAGCCGCTCGTGAACCGCCGCAGCGCCGTCGCACGGTAGCGCATGTCCGATCTGCGCGACGAGCTCTACAGCCTGCTGGTGCCCTTAAGCGGCGAGCGGCTGATCGTGCCCCGGGCCTGCGTCGCCGAGGTGATGGGTTATCAGCCGCCCGCGCAAATGACCAATGCCCCGCCGTGGTATGCGGGCCTGGTCACCTGGAGCGGACGGAACGTCCCCGTGGTGTCGTTCGAAGGCACCATGGGACAGCCGCTGCCGAGCGTCTCGAGCCGCACGCGCATCGTGATATTTCACGCCGCCGCGGGGCTGTTGCCCGGCGGCTGCTTCGGCATGCTGACGCAGGGCTTTCCGCAGCTCGTGCGCGTCAATGCGGACGTCATTCTCGCGGACGTCTCGCGCAGCTTCGCGGAGCGCGCGCCCGTCATCTGCCAGGTGCGCATGGTCAACGAGACGCCGCTCATTCCGGACCTGCAGCGGCTCGAGCAGATGATCGCCGAAGAGACCTCGGTCATGACCTGACAGGGCGGGCGGGTCTTTAAGACCGCGCCGCCTCGTCGCGACCTACCCGTCCGCTAGATCGCCGTAACGGCCCTGGAGATAGGCGAGCACCGCGATGGCCGCGGTCTCGGTACGCAGCACGCGTGGACCGAGCCGCATTCTCTCGAAGCCCGCCAAGCGAAACGCCTCGATCTCCTCCTCGTCGAGTCCGCCCTCCGGCCCGACCGCGACGGTCACTTCGCCGCCGATCGGCGGCGCGCTGTGCGCCTCCGTGCCCGGCTCGAGCAAAAGACGCGCGCCTCCTCCGGCCGGCAGCCCCCCCAGGTAATCGAGCAGACGACGAGGTGCCTCGACGGCGGGGAGACGATTTCGCCCGCACTGCTCGCAGGCGCTCACCACGATCGCGCGCCAGTGCGCCGCCTTCGACTCGGCCTGCGCGGCGTCCAGGCGCACGACGCCGCGGCGGCTCTGGACGGGGATGATGTGCGCGACGCCGAGCTCGGTCGCCTTTTGCACGATGACGTCCATGCGGTCGGCGCGTGCCAGGCATTGCACCAGCGTCACGACGAGCGGTGACTCCCGGTCGAGGGCGCGCGCCTCGCCGATCGCGACCGCCACCCGATTGCCGCGGACGCTCTCGACGCTCGCGCGGTACTCGTTTCCGTCGCCGGTGAACACCACCAGCTCATCGCCGTTGCGCACCCGCAGCACCTTGGCGAGGTGGACCCCCGCCGCGGGGGGCAGCTCGAGACGGATGCCGGCGGTCAGGGTGGCGTCTACATAGACTCGGTTCAGACGCATGTCACGAGCTCATCGTTCATATTCGATGCGACGAAGCGTCACGGATGACGCGACACAGCGGCGGCGGCTGCGTAACGAGGTGGGGCAGAGTCGCCAACTGCAAGGAGCCACTGACTCATGCCGGGTTCGATCGCGCATTTCTCAAGGATTACACTCCAAATCACCGTTGTTCATGATGTAAATTCATCTTACATTGCCTCATGCCTTCCCAGCCGTCCGTCGCGACCCTGGCCCCGACCTTCGTGCGTACGCTGCGCTTGAGGGTCAAGTCGGAAGCCTACCCGTGGCTCAACGCTGCAGCGATCGAGGTGACCGACGTTTGGAACTATTCGAACGGAGTCAGCGCACGGGCCGCTCGCCCCCAGACTAGACCCCCCTCTCGAGGCGGATGAATTGCACGTAGACCCTTCAAGCGGAGTGCTGCGCGAGGCGCGCCAGGTGCGCTCGCCGAACTTCGATTCGCGGCCCGCGGGCGTCGACGCCGATCTCATCGTGGTGCACGGAATCAGCCTCCCGCCGGGAGAGTTCGGCGGTCGCTGGATCGACCGGCTGTTCACCAATTCGCTGCCGGCCGACGCACATCCCTACTTCGCCGAGATCGCGGGCCAGCGCGTCTCGGCCCATCTGTGCATATACCGCGACGGCTCGGTGACCCAGTACGTCGGATTCAACGATCGCGCATGGCATGCGGGCGTGTCGCAATACGAGGGCCGGCCTGCGTGCAACGATTTCTCGATCGGCATCGAGCTCGAGGGCAGCGACACCGTGGCCTACGATGACCGCCAGTACCATGCGCTCGCGGAGGCGGTGGCGGCACTCTGCCGGGCCTATCCCGCGCTGCGGCCGACGCGCCTTGCCGGGCACAGCGACATCGCGCCGGGGCGCAAGACCGACCCTGGGCTCGCCTTCGACTGGCCGCTGGCGCGCCGTTCCATCGCCGCCGCCTGCGCCGCCGCGCACGCCGCGCCGCGCGCCCCATAAAACATAATCCGGGGGGTTCCGTGGGCTGCTCCGCAGTGGCGCTCGCTGCCCCGTCCCCGTGCATTAGGTTTGGGCACAACGTGATGCACATCACCTTCCGGGCCAGCAGAAATTCGCTGAAAAGCCGACATCCTCCGTAGGGGGCGGCGTGTCCCCCACGTTTGGAGTGGCTGTTGCGTTTTCGGTGCATTCATAGGAGGGCGGGTTGATCCGTTGGTTTGCCGACCTCCCGATCGAGCGGAAGCTCCGCATCGTGATCGGAGCGCCGGCGATCGCGGCGTTCACGCTGGCGGTGATCATGCCCACGGTCACCAATGTGCTGCATTCCCGCGAGGAGCTGCGCCGCTTTGCCACGCGCGTCGCCGCGGTTACGGGCGTGAACGTGATCGAGGCGCTGGAGGCCGGCGACGACAAGGCGGCCGTCAAGGCGCTGCACGCTTTGCGAGAGGAGCCGGAGGCGGCCAGCGTGGAGATCGCGCTGCCCGACGGCCGCTCCCTCGCGACCTATCGCCGCGGCGCCGACGGCACGCCGGAAATCGAGCTGGATCCGCTCTACAAGACCCTGGCGGCGGTGAAGCTTCCCCCGCCGGCCGCGTTCGATCCGCGGCAACACCCGGCATCCTCGCTGCGCGACGGCCGTGTGAGGATCACGGCCGCCGCGGTCGCCGACGGCAGGGTTCTGGGTGTCGTGCGGATCATCGCGCCGCTCGACGCCGTCTATCCCGACTGGCTCGCCTTCATGCTCACGACCATCGCCGGATTGGCCGCGGCCCTGATCGGCTCCTACTGGGTCGCCGCCCGGCTGCAGCATCAGATATCCGGTCCCATCGTGAACCTCGCCAAGACGATGAAGCGCGTGTCGACCGAGGAGGATTACACCCTGCGGGTGGAAGGCTGCGCTCAGGACGAGATCGGCTCGCTCATCGAGGGCTTCAACCAGATGCTGAGCCAGATTCGTCATCGCGACTCGCGGCTCGAGCGATATCGGCAATTCCTGGAGCAGCAGGTCACCGAGCGCACGATCAACCTCGGTAACGCCAACCGCGATCTCAAGCGGGCGATCGCCGAGGCGACGGCGGCCAAGGAGGCGGCGGAACGAGCGAGCAGCGCGAAGAGTGAATTTCTCGCACGCATGAGCCACGAAATCCGCACGCCGATGAACGGCGTCATGGGAATGTCGGAGCTCTTGCAGAGTACCGAGCTCTCCGCACGTCAGCGGCGCCTGGCGGAGACCATCACTCGCTCTGCCGCGGGCCTGCTCGAGATCCTCAACGACATCCTGGACTTCTCGAAAATCGAGGCCGGCAAGCTCGAGCTCGAGGACATCGAGTTCGCGCTGCGCGAGATCATCGAGGAGACGATCGAGATCCTGGTGCTGCGCGCGCGCGCCAAGGGGCTCGAACTGCGCTGCGAGATTGCACCCTCGGTGCCGACCGCCGTGCGCGGAGATCCGATGCGCCTGCGGCAGGTGCTCATCAATCTGGCCGGCAATGCCATCAAGTTCACCGAGGCCGGCGAGGTCGTGGTGCGCGTGGCCGCGCTCGACGCGGGCGGGCGACTGCGATTCGAGGTGAGTGATACCGGCATCGGCATCGCCGCCGAGGTGCAGGGCCAGATCTTCAGTGCCTTCACCCAGGCGGACTCCTTCACCACGCGCAAGTACGGAGGCACCGGCCTCGGACTCGCCATTTGCCGCCAGCTCGTCGCGCTCATGGGCGGTACCATCGGCGTCGCGAGCGAGCTGAATCGCGGCTCGACGTTCTGGTTCGAGATCGGCATGGAGCCGGTCGCCGCCCCCGCGCTGCTCCCGCAGCCGGCGGTTCTTCGCGGGGCGGCGGCGTCGATCCCGCCGGCTGTGCTGCGCGCGCCGGCTGTACTGCCTGCAGGGGCAGCGCCGGCCGCGGCGGTCGGGCCTCGAATCCTCGTGGTCGAGGACAACGCCGTGAACAGGGAGGTTGCGGCCGGCATGCTCGAGAACCTCGGGTATCGATCGGAATCGGCCGTGAACGGACTGCTTGCGCTCGAGGCGATAGCCGAATCGACTCACGCCGCGGTGCTGATGGATTGCCAGATGCCGGTCATGGACGGCTTGACCGCCACCCAGGAGATCCGCCGCCGTGAGGCCGGATCGAGCGGGCGCGAGCCGGGATCGAGCGGCCGGGTGCCCATCATCGCGCTCACCGCCAACGCGATGGAAGCCAACCGCGAGCGCTGCCTCGCGGCCGGAATGGACGATTTTCTCCCCAAGCCCTTTACCCAGGCGCAGCTCAAGGGAGTGCTCGGCCGTTGGGCACCGGTGGCGCAAGCGGAGCAGCACGATGGAGAGTCTGCCGGCGATACCGAAGAGGCCGAGAGCGCCGCGGACGCAGACACCTCGGTGATCGACACGGGGGTGTTGCGGGACATCGCGGCTCTCGGGCGCCCGGCGCTCCTCGGCTCGCTCATCGATCTGTACCTCGAGCACTCGCGTCCCTTGGTGGAGACGATCGAGTCGGCGGGACACGGGCAAGAGCCGCCCGGCCTGGTCGAGGCGTTGCACACGCTCAAGTCGAGCACCGCCAATCTCGGCGGCGCGCGCCTCACCGCGCTGCTCCGGGAGTGCGAGGCGCTCGCGCAAGAGCGCGGCGCGGCCGGGTCGCCCGAGCTCGCGCGCCTCTCCGCGGCTTATCACGAATTCTGCGAGGCGCTGATCCGTGAACGATCGGCGACGGCGGCGTAGGAGGCGCAAGCGCATGATCACTCCCGAAAGCAGCGTCGAGCCCGCCCCCAGCGTGCTCATCGTCGACGACGACCCCGGGGCACGGCTGTTGCTGGGCACCGCCCTCGAGATGGCGGGATTTCGCGTGACCTGCGCCGCAGACGGCGTCGGGGCGCTCGCGGCATTTCGCGCACAGCCGGTCGACTGCATCATTCTCGATGTGGTCATGCCGGGGATGAACGGCTTCGATACTTGCACTGCGCTGCGCGCCTTGCCTCAGTGCCACCACGTGCCCATCCTGATGCAGACGAGCCTGGAGGACATGGACTCCGTCAACCGCGCCTACACCGCGGGCGCCACGGATTTTTCCTCGAAGGGGATCAACCCGATGCTGCTGGCACAGCGGGTGAAATTCCTGGTGCGCACCAAGCGCACGCAGGACCAGCTGGTGGCGAGCGAGGCGCGCGTACGCTATCTCGCCTACTACGATCCGCTCACCGGATTGCCGAACCGGCAGCGGCTCAAGCAGATCTTGGCGGACCAGGTCCAATGGGCGATGGTGCGACAGAGCGGCGTCGCGACACTCATGCTGGACGTCGATAACTTTTCCCGCATCAACGACACGCAAGGTCCTGCGGCGGGCGATGCAGTGCTCAAGGAAGTCGGCCATCGCCTGCAGCACTGCTTGCGGGATTGCGACCGCACCATGTTCGACGCAGCGACCGCCGCCGTCATCAAGGACAGCGTCGCGCGCACCGGCGGCGATGAGTTCGGTCTCGTGCTGCCCGGGGTATCCACGGCGGATGCCGCGGACGGCGTGGCGCGGCGCGTGCAGCTCGCGCTCGCGCGCCCCTTCATCATCGCCGATCAAGAGTACCCGCTATCGGCGGCCATCGGGATCAGCGTTTTCCCGCTGGACGCCGCAGACGCCGAGAACCTCATCAACAATGCCGACGCGGCCATGCATCACGCGAAAAAGGCGCACGTCGGCGGCATGGAGTTCTTCAAGAAATCCATCTCGACACGCGCCGCCAAGCGCATGTCGCTCGAATCGCATCTACGCAAGGCGGTCGAGCGGCAGGAGTTCGTGCTGCATTACCAGCCGCGCCTGTCGCTCGAGACCTTGCAGGTCGAGGCCGTCGAAGCGCTGCTGCGCTGGCCTCATCCGCAGCGCGGCCTGGTGCCGCCGGACGAGTTCATCCCCATCGCGGAGCAGAGCGGCCTGATCGTCGAGATCGGCGATTGGGTGCTGCGCGAAGCCTGCGCGCAGGCCAAGCGATGGCAGGACACCGACACCTCGTCCTGGCAAGTGGCGGTCAATGTGTCCGGCGTGCAGTTCCGGGACGGGAGCCTGGTGCGCCGGGTCGAGCACGCGATCGCCTCGGCCGGCATCGACCCGCGAGTGATCGAGCTCGAGTTCACCGAGGGCGCCCTCATCGAATACTCGAGCGCGGTCAGCAAGGTGGTGGCGGCGCTGAAGGAGCTCGGGGTCGCCACGGCGCTGGATGATTTCGGCACCGGATACAGCTCCATGTCGTACCTGCGCCACTTTCCCGTCGACACGCTGAAGATCGATCGCCTGTTCGTTCGCGACATCGCCTCGAGAAGCGCCGGCAATGCGCCGCTGGTCGATGCGATCATCGCCATGGCCAAGAGCCTGGGCCTCGCCACGGTCGCCGAGGGCGTGGAGACGGATGCACAGTGGCAGTACCTGAAGGACCGCGACGTCGATCAAGTTCAGGGGTACCTGTTTTGCAAGCCCTTGTCGGTCCTCGATCTGGAACGCTGGCACACGGACTGGCTGCTCTCGAACCAATACCGCGGCGCGGTCGTGGCGTAGAGCCTCAGCGCCGGTGGCGCCAGAGTACCTCGCTGCCCGTTTCGTGGCGGGCGAGTACCCGCGCCAGCACGAAGAGCAGATCGGAGAGGCGGTTCAGGTATTTGAGCGCATCGGGAGCGATGTCCTCGACGCGCGCCAGCGACCAGGCGCGGCGCTCGGCGCGGCGGCACACCGCGCGCGCCACGTGGCAGGCGGCGGCGGCCATGCCGCCGCCCGGCAGAATGAACTCCTTGAGCGGCGGCAGGGTTTCGTTGAAGGCGTCGAGCTCAGTCTCGAGCCGCTCCACGTAGGCCGCTGTGATCATGCGATGCCCCGGAATGCAGAGCTCGCCGCCGAGGTCGAACAGATCGTGCTGCACCTCGGTGAGGCAGCGTCGCACCGCCTCGGGCAGTCCGGCGGCGGCGAGCACCATGCCGACTGCGCTATTCGCCTCGTCCACCGCACCGTAGGCTTCCACTCGCAGGCTTTCCTTGGCGACGCGGCCGCCATCGCCGAGGCCCGTGGTTCCGTCATCGCCCGTGCGGGTGTAAATCTTGCTCAACCGATTGCCCATGCTCGACTCCTCGCGTGAGGCGACGGTAGCACAACCTCTGCTATCTTGGGGCACGCAACCCAGCACGTCGGAGTGCCATGTTTCCTTCAGCCGAGCTCGAGGCCGCACTCGAGGCCGCACGCCGAGCGGCGGACATCGCGCGCTCGCTGTATTCGAGCAACATCGAGGTACGCATCAAGGCGGACCGCACGCCGGTTACCGAGGCCGACGTGCGCTGCGAGATCGCGATCCGAGAAGTACTCGAGGCGCGCTTTCCCACATACGGCTTTTATGGAGAGGAGACCGACCCGCGGGATACGTCCGCTGAGAATGTGTGGCTGGTCGATCCCATCGACGGCACCAAGGCGTTCGTGCGCGACTACCCGTTCTTCTCGACCCAGATCGCGCTCATGCGCGGCGGCGAGGTCGTGCTCGGCGTGTCGAGCGCGCCGGTCTATGGGGAGCTGGCTCATGCCGAGCGAGGCGGAGGCGCCTATCTGAACGGCAGAGCGATCCGGGTGAGCGAGGTCGCCGCGCTTGCTGCGGCGACGCTCTCGTCGGGAAACTTGAAGTCGCTCGCGGCGGGCAATCGGTGGCCGCGCTACGGCCGGGTCGTGGCCGAAGTGGATCGCATCCGCGGCTACGGGGATTTCTTGCACTACCACTTACTCGCGGCCGGCAAGATCGATGCCGTCGTGGAAAGCGACGTGCACATCCTCGACATCGCCGCCTGCGCCGCCATCATCACCGAAGCGGGCGGGCGCTGCACCGATCTTGCCGGCGCACCGGTCGGCTTGAACACCGCTTCGGTGCTGGCAACCAACGGCCGGCTGCACGAGAAGCTGCTCGCGCAGCTCGGCGGGGATTAGGGGGCCTTCTTCAGCCAGCGAATCTCGACCGCGGTGGCCGGTCCCACGACCACTTCATCCAGATCGCGCGCCTGCTCCCACTGGGCCCTGGACAGCATGCGCCGGCCGGCCATCAGCTCGGCGGTGGCCTGCGGGTAGAGCGGCACTTGCCGGGGATCGCCATAGCCGTTCGGAAACGAGGGCGCATCGGTTCCCGGATCGTACTTGTCCGTGGCGGCGAGCGTGTGCAGGAGCTCGTGCGCGATGACCACGTCGTTGGTTCCGTCCATGTCGGGCGCCGCGAACGCGTACACGACGCCGATGAGTCCCTGCGGCAGGCCGAGCGAGTGCGGTACCACGGGCGTCAGCGCCGGATCGTGGTATAGCACGAACATGCGGATGTCCTCGGGATCCGAGACGCGCCCGCTCACGCGCCAGGCCCAGAAGCGCAGCTCGAGGCTCCAGAGCATGGTCATCGGGATGGAGGCGTCCGGCGCGCGCTGCGGCGGTCTATCGTGGAGCAGGGGTCGCAGGCGGGTCTTCACCGGATCGTCGAGCCCCACTCCGTAGCGCTTCGCCTCGCGCGCGAAGAAACGATCGATGGGCTTGAAGCGCTCGCCGTCGAGCGCCTCGACATAAGCGCGCGTGATGGGGCTTTCGTCCGCCGCGATCGGGTAAATCGCCACGAAGAGCGGGGAGCGCCAGCGCGTGCTCGCATAGCGGGTCTCGCACGTCGTCACGGCGACGACTAACAACACGATCAGCAACACGAGTATGCGCACTTGCCGGAAGGTGCCGGAGCGCGGTGCGGGGTTCTGCCGGGCCGCGGCGTTGCGATGCCTGGTCAATCGGCGGATTCGACGCTGAGCTCGGCCAGCTCGCCGTCCACGGACAGGTAGGAGACGGCCATGGGGCGGCAGCAGACCGGGCAGTCCTCTATATAGGACTGTTCGGGCACGGACAAGTCGAGGGTCAAGTCGATGCGCTCACCGCAATGAGGGCAGCTGGCCTCATGTCCTTGAATGAAATCCATGCCGCCTTTTCTCCTACGGCTGAAGGCGTGTCGCCGTCCACTGGGGCCGAGCGGCGGCGGCGGCGGCGGCGGCGGCGGCGGCGGTGGCGACGCGCGGCGGTTCGCGCCGCTGGCGCGTCCAGCGCGCACGGTCATGAATGCGGAAATCGCCTTCGACCCACAGCTCGATCGCCTCGACGTGGAGCGCGAAGCCCCCCCAGTAGGGCGGACGCGGCACCTCGATTGCGACCTCAGCCGGCTCCTGCGTACCGGGGCCGCCATAAGGGATGCCGAAGCGCTGCGCGGCCGCGGCGACGCTTTCGCCCATGTCGGCGCGCGATGCGACGGGCTCGCTCTGCCGGCTTGCCCAGGCACCGATGCGGCTTTGCCACGGGCGAGTGCGAAAATAGGCGTCGTTCTGCGCATCGTCCAGCGGCTCGACGTGCCCTTCGGCGCGCACTTGCCGATGCCGATGGTCCCAGTGAAAGACGATGGCGGCGCGGGGGTTCTTGCGCAGCTCGCGGCCTTTGCGCGATTGGTAGTTCGTATAAAAGACGATGCGGCCGGTCTCCGGAGCGATATCCTTGCAGAGCACGACGCGCGCCGACGGCTGGCCGTTCTCGTCGGCGGTTGCGAGCACCATGGCATTCGGATTGGGCTGAGCGGCGTCCATCCGGGCCTGCGCCAGCCACTGCGATGCGAGCTCGAGCGGATCTGCGGGCAGCGGGTCGGGCAGCGTCTCGATCCATGGAGGCTCTGTGCTAGGGCTCATGCAGGCATGGTAGCCGCGCCGCCGCACTTGCGGTAGCGGAGCGCGCTGAGTAAAAGGGAGCGGGTTGACATCCTCCCCACCTAAAGAAGGGCGGGGATTCCCTCGGCAGGCGTTCGATGTCCCGAACGGAAGAGGATATTTCGAGCAGAGTTGATGTCCCGATCATGCGCAACACCACACTCAGCACATACCCAGCTTATTCCGAGCTCTGCGATACCTTTCGGCCCCGTCTTGGCGTGGCAAGACGAACAGTCTCGGGTGGAGAACGATTCATTCACTTCCTCGTACCAAGCTCCGTGCGCAGTCGCTTTGTAGCGGAGCATGCCTCGGAAGGAAGACCAGCCTGCATCGAGGACGGATTTCGCCAGGCGGGTCTTGGCGAGTCCGGCGGCGTTCACGTTGCCGACCGCAATATGATCGAACTCTCGAACGATGAGAGTCGAGCGTTTATGGTGAAAGTCACGGCGGGCATTGGCGATACGGGCGTAAATGTTCGTCGCCTGGCGTCTTTTACGGGCGCGCTGCGCGATAGCGAGTTTGTCGGCCAACTGGCGCAGATACCGCGGGTTCTCGATCTTGTCTCCCGTCGAGAGGGCCGCGAAGTCTTTAAGGCCCAAGTCGATGCCGATGCCGCAGCGCACCGGCCGCGGTTCAGGCGCAGCCACTTCCACGACGATGTTCAGGAACCAATGCCCGCGGGCATCGCAGGAGAAGTTCGTGCCGTCCTTGATCTTGCCTTCGGGGAGCGGGCGGGAGTGAAACACCCGGAAGGTGTTGCCGGCAAAGCGGAAGGCTTGCCCCTGGCGCTTGAGATCCCGGCCCTTCAAGGGCACCCAGCCCAACGAGCGCCGGCCCCGCCAGCGCAAGAATGGGCGGTTCCTCTGACGGCGGGACTTGGCGTATTGCTCGCAAACAGCGTTGATGGTGCCGGCATGCAAGGAAAGATCCTTGCTGCTCCCCGCAGTCAACCGATTCAGATCAAAGCCGCTCGGCCAGCGCTTGTTCCACTTCAGAGCCTGAAGTTGAGTGTCATTACAGAAATTCCAGACGAAATTGCAGGCGCGCGCGTGGCCGTTAAGCAGGCCGGTCAGCGACTTGATGCGGTATCTATACACCAGCAACATCGGGGAAAGTTAATGCCTTCACAGAGATCAGACAAGAGCGTAAAACTGACTGAAACGTGCATTTTTAGGAACAGCAAATCCTCACCTCAGGATCGGCACTTCCTCCCCGACGCAAGCGACGGGGTCTCCGTGCCGGAAACGCGATGAAACAGCTAATTGTTGCATCTTTCGCCATCGCCCTCGCCTTCCTCTCCCCGCTGCGAGCCGCCGAAAAGCCGGCGCCGGCCTCCGCCGAGAAAACCGCCCCGCCCATCTACGTGCAGGTCGTGACATCCGCGGGCAGTTTCACCATCGAGCTGAATCCGGAGCGCGCGCCCCTCACGGTGGCGCAATTCCTCAAGTTCATCGAGCAGGGCTACTACGCCGGCACGATCTTCCACCGCGCCATCCCGGGCTTCATCATTCAAGGCGGCGGCTACGACGTCGAGTACAAGCTCAAGGGCAATCCGCCGAAGCTGGTGAACGAGTCGGGCAACGGCTTGACCAATCAGCGCGGCACCGTCGGGCTCGCCCGCCCCCCGGCACCGCACGACGGCGACGTGCAGTTCTACGTGAACCTGGGCGACAACGCCGCGCTCGATCCGAATCAGACCCGCTGGGGATATGCGGTCTTCGGCAAAGTCGTACAAGGCATGGAAGTGGCCGATCAGATCAGCCTCGTGCCCACGGGCGCCAGGGGCCCCTTCAAGGAAAACGCACCGCTGAAGCCCGTCATCATCGAGAAGATCGAGCGCGTGGCGCCGCCCGCGGGCAATTGAACGGCTGAGGCGCAGACAGCCTCGGTGGCGATTCTCTTCATCTCGGATTTGCACATCGACGCGCAGCGTCCGGCGATCACGCGCCAATTCGTCGATTTCCTGAAGGACGAGGCGCGCACAGCCGACGCCCTCTACATCCTCGGCGATCTGTTCGAGTCGTGGGTGGGAGATGACGCGGCGGATGCCGACCAGCAGGCCGCCATCGAGGCGATCCGAGCCCTGACCTCCGGCGGAGTGCCCTGCTTCGTCATGCACGGCAACCGGGACTTCCTGCTGGGTACGAGATTCTGCGCGCTGTCGGGCGCGCACCTCTTGACGGATCCACTGATCGTCACGCTCTACGGCGAGCCAGTCCTGGTGATGCACGGCGATGCACTGTGCACCGACGATCGTCCCTACCAGCGATTGCGGGCCACGGTGCGCGACGCGGATTGGCAGCGCCGTTTTCTCGCCCTGTCGGTCGCGCAACGCCGGGCACTCGCGGGCGCGGCGCGCGCGGGCAGCCGCGCGCACACCGCTGCGATCGAATACGCCATCGCCGATGTGAATCCGCAAAGCGTCGCGCTCGCCCTCGAGGCGGCCGGCATATCGACGCTCCTGCACGGACACACGCACCGGCCGGGCTTTTATCCCATCGCAATCGACGGTCGGCCCTGCACACGCATCGTGCTCGGCGACTGGTACACGCAGGGAAGCGTGCTGCGCTGGGACGAGAGCGGTCCGGAGCTGCGCTCACTGCCGCGCTGACTCGCCGCGGATTGCGGCGCGCCGCCTGCGCGGCCGCGCCGCGGGCCGCGCTGTTTCAGTCCGGCGCGCCGGAGTGAAAGCGGAATACCTCGTCTCGGCTCGCGATGAGCTCCGCCTCGAGCTCGGCGAAGGCACCGATGCGCGCCGCCACGTCGATGGCCGCCGTGTCCGCGCGGCGCCGCGCCAGCCCCAGATAGAGCTCGAAATGGCGCGCCTCCGCCTCGTGCAGACTCTCGAACATCGCCCCCGCCGCACCGCCCAGCACGGGACTCAAGGCGGCGAAGCGCTCGCACGAGCGGGCTTCGATGAAGGCGCCGCAAATCATGAGATCGACCTCGCGCTCAGGCTCGCCGCGCGCGACCAGCCGCCGCAGGCGCTCCGCATAGCGCCCAGGCGCCAGCCGCTTGGGCTCGATCTCGAGCTTGCGCAACAGCTGTGCGACTTGCTCGTAATGGCGCAGCTCCTCGCGCGCGAGCCGCGACATGTGGTCGGCGAGCTCCAGGTCCTCGGCGTAGGCGAACATCAGGGCGAGCGCCGTCGAAGCCGCCTTCTTCTCGCAGTTCGCATGATCGACCAGCAGCACGTCGAGCGAGCAGCGCGCACGCTCGATCCAGCTCTGCGGGGTCGGCGCGAGCAACAACGTATGAACGAAGCTCATGCAGGCACGTTGAGCTCAGCCACGGCGCTCAACAGCTCGCCGGCCGACTGAAACCGGTCCGCCGGCTCTTTCGCGAGGAGCCGCCTGAGCAAAGGCTCGTAGGGAGCGTACTGCACCTCGATGGCGGGAAGCTCGGCGCGCTTGTGCTTGTAGATGACCTCCATGGCGGTCGATCCCGTATAGGGCTTGCGGCCGGTGAGCATCTCGTAGAACACGATGCCCAGGCTGTAGAGGTCGCTGCGCGCGTCGATGAGCTCCGCGTGGCCTTGCTCCGGGCTCATGTAATAAGGCGTGCCGAAGATCTCGCGCGAGCCGGTGAGCTCGACGTCCATCTCGTTCGCCTTGGCGAGGCCGAAATCGATCAGGCACAGCGTGCCGTCGGCGCGCAGCATGACGTTGGCAGGCTTCAAGTCCCGGTGCAGCACGCCCACGGCGTGGATGGCCTCGAGTGCGCTCGCGATTTGCCCGAGAAAATGCACCGCCGTGCGCGCCGGGAGCGGCGTCTTCATGCGCGCGCGCAGATCCCCCGCGGGGAAGTGCTCCATGGCGATATAGGCGTGATCGTCCGCGATGCCCAGATCGTAGATGCGCACGATGTTCGGGTGGTTGAGGCCGGCGACTATCTCGTATTCCTGGATGAAGCGGTCGAAGCCCACGAGGCGCTCGGAGACGTCCGGCACCTGGCTGAACACCTTGAGGACCACCATGGCTCCGGCACGCTCGCTCTCCGCCAGATAGATCTTGCACATGCCGCCGGACCCGACCTGCCGGACGCAGCGGTGGCCGCGAATGGTGAGCGAGCCGAACTTGTAGATCTGGTCGAAGTCCGGGCGGGAGCGCAGCGAGCTCAACGACCTCTTTTGCTCGCGCGAGGCGATCGTGATGGCGCGCAGCAGCCGCTCGCGGTCGACCTTCTTGCCGTACAGGCGCTGCAGCCGGGGCGTGTCCGGCGGCACATCGGGCGGCGCATCCTGCAGGAGCACCAGCACCAGGGGCGCGAAGTCGGATCGCGACGACAGCAGCGAAGCCAAGATTTCCGCCGACTCTGCGGGCGGTGCGCCGACGACGATCACGGCATCGTAGCCCGCCGCAACGAACTTCGCATCGAGCGGCTGATCCTCGCCGAGGCGGTGCTCGAGCGCGATGGCGCTAGGCCATTCGATCTCGACATGCTTTCTGACGAGCAGCCGATACTCGGGTCGGTCGGCAATGACCAGCAGGCGCAGGCTCAAGACCGCGAGGCCTTGAGCCCATGGGATGCAGGATCAGAGAATGTGGACGGACTTGAGTCCACGATTTAACGCATCACGACGCTGCTGCTTGGCCTCGTCGGATCGCTCCCCCTGCAGGCGCTTCAAATATTCAGGTGTCACGTCTCCCGTGACGTACTCTCCCGAGAAGCACGAAGTGTCGAAATCCCTGATCTTGGCGTTGTCGTGGCGGACCGCATGCACCAGATCGGTGAGATCCTGATAAATGAGCCAGTCGGCGCCGATGATGGCGCGCACTTCATCGTCGGTCTGGCCCGCGGCCACCAGCTCCGAGACGTCCGGCATATCGATGCCGTAGACGTTGGGATAGCGCACCGGCGGCGCCGCCGAGGCAAAGTAGACCTTCTTGGCGCCGGCCTCGCGCGCCATGTCGATGATCTGCGCCGAGGTCGTGCCGCGCACGATGGAGTCATCGACCAGGAGCACGTTCTTGCCGCGGAACTCGAGATCGATGGCGTTCAGCTTGCTGCGCACCGACTTCGAGCGCTGTTCCTGCCCGGGCATGATGAACGTACGGCCGATATAGCGGTTCTTGATGAAGCCCTCGCGGTATTTGACCCCCAGCAGCTGTGCGACCTGCACGGCGCTGGTGCGGCTCGTGTCCGGGATCGGGATCACCACGTCGATGTCGTGATTTGGACGCTCGCGCTTGATCTTCTCCGCGAGATGCTCGCCCATGCGCAAGCGCGCCTTGTACACCGAGATGTTGTCGATGATCGAGTCCGGCCGCGCGAAATATACGTATTCGAAGATACACGGCGTGTGGCGCGCCATGGCCACGCATTGCTGGGCGTAGAAGCGCCCCTGCTCGTCGATGAACACCGCCTCGCCCGGCGCCACGTCGCGCACCATGTCGAAGCCGAGCATGTCGAGCGCGACGCTCTCGGATGCGAGCATCCACTCGGTGCCCTTCTTGGTGTCGCGCTTGCCGATCACCAGCGGGCGGATGCCGTTCGGGTCGCGAAAGCCGAGGATGCCGTGGCCGATCACCATGGCGACCACGGCGTAGCCGCCGCGGCAGCGCCGGTACACCGCATTCGCCGCGGCAAACACGTCGCCCGGGGTGACGCGGGGCGTGCCGACGCGCTGCAGCTCCGAGGCGAGGACGTTGAGCAGCACCTCGGAGTCGGACCCGGTGTTGAGGTGCCGGCGGTCCTCGCGCACCAGGACTTCGGTCAGCTCGCGCGCGTTGGTGAGATTGCCGTTGTGGCCGAGACACAGGCCGTAGGGGGAATTCACGTAGAAAGGCTGGGCATCGTGCGCGCTGTCGGCGCCCGCCGTCGGATAGCGCACGTGACCGATGCCGATGTTGCCCTTGAGCTTGAGCATGTGCTTTTGCTGAAACACGTCGCGCACCAGCCCCGAGTCCTTGCGCATGAACAGCTCGCCCGCCTCGCTCGTCATGATGCCGGCGGCATCCTGGCCGCGGTGCTGCAGAACCGTCAGCGCGTCATAGATGCGCTGATTGACCGCACTCACTCCAACCATTCCGACGATGCCGCACATGAGGAACCTCCGTCTACCTGGGCCTGACCTTGACACCGGTGAGGCGCTCGAGCCTCGACCAGGGCTCGCCGCGCTCGCCGACCATGCCTCGCAGCCAATCGCCGACGGTCTCGCCGTACGGCACCAGCTTCGAGCGGTCCCACCACGTCTCTTGATTGAGATGCAAGAGTTCCGCACCGATGATCATCAATCCGACCAGGACGGTGCCGCGCAAGAATCCGAATACCAGTCCGACTACTCGATCCAGGGGCCCGAGCCCGACGCTGCGGGTCAAGTAGCTGAGAAGCATGCCGAGCAGCCATCCGAACAACAGCACCAGCAGCAGGATCACCACGCGTCCGATCCACGGCGCAATCTTCGGATCCGCCAGGTAGCCGCCGAGATGCGGGATGACCAGCGGACCGAATTTCCAGGCCGCCCAGATCGCCGCGATCCAGAACGCCAGCGACACCGCCTCGCGCACGAAGCCGCGCAAGAGTCCGATGACCGTGGAGCCCAACAGAACCAACACTATGAGGACATCGGCCCCGGTCAAGCTTTCACCTTATCGCCCCAGGCGCTCCGAGCGCGCGACCCGGCGCATTCTACTAAACCCCGCCCGCACTGTCGTGCAACGGGCGACACAATCGGCAGGCCTCGCCGGCCGCCTCACGATGCCGGTGTGACAATAGTCGCCGAATGCCCCTGCGCCTTGAGCCTCCCCAAAGCGCGCTCGGCAGCGCTGCGATCGGGGAGCGGCCCCATTCTCACCCGGTAGCGCAGCGCGGATCCGGAGCCGCCGGCTACGACGTAAAACGACCCGCCCGCGCCCTGCAATCGATGCGCGAGCTGATCGGCGTTCGCCTTGCTGGCGAAGCTGCCGAGCTGCACGGCCCAGCCATGGCGGGCCGTGGCCGGAGCTTCCATCGGCGCCGCCGGACGCGGCCCGGCTGACACGGATTTGGGGGGCGATGCAGGCGTTTCAAGCGGCGCTTGTGCCGCGGTCTGGGCCTTGAGCGTGGCGACGCTCGGCGCACTTGCCGGGGCGGTCTCGGCGCTCGCGGTATGCGTGCTTTCCTCCGCGGCGCCTGAATTCGGCGCTTCAGCGGGCGCCGCCTGCGAGGCCGCGCCGCTCTCCGGCTCCGCGGTCGCTTTGCTCGTGGCGAGATCCACGACCACGCTGCGCGAGGGGGCGGCGGGCAGACCGGCGGCGAGCGGCGGCAAGCCGGGACGTTTCGGACCGGACAGGAGCTCCGGCACGATGAGCACGATGATCGCCACCAATATCGTGGCCCCGACCAAGCGTTCTTTGAGGCGACGATCCATCATAGGTCTTACTGTGTTCATGGGATGCGCGGCGACACAGTATATTCGCGAAGCGACGCGGCCGGCGAGGACGCGGCCGGCGAGGTCCCGCTCGGCAGACGCGCTCGCGCCTCGAGCCAATCCAGGGCCGGCGCGACCGTGTGGAAGGAGCCGAAGACGACGATCCGATCGCCGGCGCGCGCCGCCGCGAGCGCCGCTGCACAGCCGCCCTCGATGTCCGCGGCGAGGTGTACGGGCGTCTCGAGATGCGGCGCCATGCGCGCCGCGAGCGCCGCGCCGGACGCGCCGCGTGCCCCTTGGGTCGTCGCGATCCACCACTCATCGACCGCCGGGCCGAGCTCGGCGGCCACACCGGCCGCGTCCTTGTCCGCGAGGATGCCGCATACCGCGAGCGTGCGCCCCGGCGCCGGACGGGCGGCGAGATTGGCGGCCAGGACGCGCGCCGCATCCGGATTGTGGGCGACGTCCAGGATCCATTCGACCCCGGCGGCGAGAATGGATTGGAAGCGGCCCTCGAGTCGAACCGCGCGAAGGCCGCTCGCGATGGCCTCAACCGGGATCTCGAGCCTCGGGTGCAGTTCCTCGACGGCCGCGATCGCCGTCGCGGCGTTGGCGTACTGGATGTCGCCGGCGAGTGCGGGGACGGGTAGATCGTCGAGGTCCCAGCGCGGGCCGCGATAGCGCCAGCGCTCCTCCCGGCGGCTGAACTCGAACTCGTGGCCCAAGCGCTTGAGCGGCGCTTGATGCGTCCGAGCCAGTTCCTCGAGCACGCCGGGCAGCGCTAAGCTGCCGAGCACCGCCGGAACGTGTGCGCGGAAAATCCCTGCCTTCTCGCGCGCGATCGCCTCACGGGTGGCGCCGAGAAATTCCTGATGATCGAGACCGATGCTCACCACTACGGCGACTGTCGGGTCCACCACGTTGACGGCGTCCAGACGCCCCCCCATGCCGACCTCGAGCACCCAGGCATCGAGCCGCGCCGATTCGAACACCAGAAAGGCCGCGAGCGCGTTGTACTCGAAAAAGGTGAGCGAGATGGCACCGTCGGAGCCCGACGCGCCCGGCCGGCACGCCTCCTCGATACGCTCGAAGGCCGCGAGCAGCGCGGGCACATCGACCTTCTCGTTGTCGATGCGGATGCGCTCGCGGTAGTCGCGCAGATGCGGCGAGGTGAAGGTGCCCACCCGGTACCCCGCCGCCCGAAGAATGGCCGTCGCATGAGCCGCGACCGAGCCCTTGCCGTTGGTGCCGGCGATGGTGATGACGGGGACGCTCGGCTGCCGCCAGCCGAGCCGGCGCAGCACGCGCTCGAGCCGCTCGAGCCCGAGGTCGATCGATTGGGGGTGTACCCGTTCCTGGTGGGTCAGCCACTCCTGGAGGCTGCGCAAGGCGCGAGGACCTCAGGCCGCTGCGGGTTCTTTGCCCATCAGCAAGCGCAGCATCGCGCCGATGCGATCGCGCAGCTCACGCCGGTCGACGATCATGTCGAGCGCACCGTGCTCGAGCAGGAATTCGCTGCGCTGAAACCCCTCCGGCAGGGTCTCGCGCACCGTTTGCTGGATGACGCGCGGTCCGGCAAAACCGATCAGCGCCTTCGGCTCGCCGATGTTGATGTCGCCGAGCATTGCGAGGCTTGCGGACACGCCGCCCGTGGTCGGGTCGGTCATCACCGAGATGAACGGCAGGCGCGCCTCCGACAAGCGCTTGAGCGCGGCGCTGGTCTTGGCCATCTGCAACAGCGAATAGAGCGCCTCCTGCATGCGCGCTCCGCCGCTCGCCGAGAAGCACACCAGCGGCATGCGGTGCTCGAGGCAGTGCTCGATCGCGAGCACGAACTTCTCGCCGACCACCGATCCCATCGACCCGCCGAGAAAGCGGAACTCGAACGCGCAGGCGACGATCTCCAGGCCCGCGAGCGTCCCTGACATCACGATGAGGGCGTCGCGCTCGCCGGTTTGCTTCTGCGCCTGGACGAGACGGTCCTTGTAGCGCTTCGAGTCCTTGAACTTGAGCGGATCCTCCGGCTCGACCTTGGCGGCGATCTCCTTGGTGGATCCGGTATCGAGGAACTTGAGCAGCCGTTCGCGCGCGTTGATGCGCATGTGGTGGCTGCACTTGGGGCAAACGTGAAGGTTGCGCTCGATTTCGGCGCGATACAGCACGGCATCGCAAGCCGGGCATTTGATCCACAGACCCTCGGGCACGGAGCGCGTGCGGCGCTCGGTCTTGATGCGCGAGGGAACGATCCGTTCGAACCAAGTCATGCGACAGTGTAGCAAAACCGCCCTGCGGGCGCAGGGATGGCGTGCGCGGGAGGATATTCCACGCGCCACAGATACAGGCCCGCGGCGGGCGCGGTCGCGCCGGCCAGGCGCCGATCGCGGCTTTCGAGAATGCGCTTCATCGCGCACCGCGGATCGCTGCCGCTCTGTACCTCGAGCAGCGTCCCGACGATGTTGCGCACCATGTGATGCAGGTAGGCATTTGCCGAGATCTCGATGCACAGGGAATCGCCGTGCTGCTCGACGCTGATGCGCTCGACGCGCCGCATCTTGGACTTCGACTGACATTCGACCGAGCGGAACGCCGAGAAGTCGTGCTCGCCCACGAGCACTTGCGCCGCTCCCCGCATGGCGTCGACGTCGAGCGCCTTGTGGATCCAGGCCGTGCGCCCAGCGCCAAGCGCCGAGCGGGCGCTGCGGTTCAAGATGTGGTAGCGGTAGATCCTGCGCAGCGCCGTGTGCCGCGCGTGAAAATCCCCCGCGACCTCTCCTGCCCACTGCAGTGAGATGTCGGGCGGCAAGCGCGTGTTGGCGCCGAGCACCCAGGCGCGCGGGGTGCGGCGAGCGGCAGTGTCGAAGTGGATGACCTGACCCAGGGCGTGCACGCCGGCATCGGTACGCCCGGCGCACACCGCGGCCAGCGGTGCACCGGCCACGAAACCGAGCGCCGCCTCGACCGTCGCCTGCAGTGATTTCGCGTGCGCCTGGGACTGCCAGCCGGCATAGGCGCTGCCGTCGTACTCGAGCAAGGCGGCCATGCGCAGCGGCGCAGGCAGAGTGGCCTCGGGCCGCGAGTCGGCAGCCGGGGCGTCGCCGCGGCGGCCGGGATCGGTCATCGGGAGCGTCCTAGCCGGGCAGCGATTCGATCAGACGCGAGGCTTCCTGTTTCTGGCTCGCAGAGCCTTCCTGCACGACTTCTTCCAGAATGCTGCGAGCCCCTTCCGGATCGCCCATGTCCATGTAGGCGCGCGCCAAATCGAGCTTGGTGCCCACCTCGCTCATGGTCACCGGCTCGAGCTCGACGATGGGCAGGTCGACCGCCTTCATCTTGTTGGTCGAGGCCTGGAATTTGTTGGTCGGATGCTCGCTGCCGTTCATCGCCTCGCCCACGTCGAGATCGACACGGCGGTTGCGCTGACTCGCCTCGAACACCTCGTTCGAGAACACTTCCTCGGCGGCCCGCGGTTGCTCGACGGTATCGCCGCTGCCGAGCGCCGTGGCGAGTCGGTCGAGGTCCAGGTCGATGCTGTCGGCATTGATACCGCGCAGCTTCGAGGTCGAATCGATGTCGACCTTGTCCGGATCGCGGATGTCCGAGAACTCGGTGCTCGGCTTGACGCGCTGAGTCGCGTTGGCCGGGTTCTGCTCGCGCGGCATCAACACGGTCGGCGCGGACTCGGGCGGCAGCACCGCGGTCTTGATCTCCTCTTGCGGCACGTCGAGATCGGCGATGAACGAGGCTTCGAGCTCGCGCTCGAGCTCGGTGAGATCGCGGTCGCGGGAGTTGGCGGCCGCCTCTTCCATCATTCGCCGCGAGCGCTCGTCGAGACCCGCGACCATGGTCGGCGCGTCGGCCGGATGATCGGTCTCCTCGAGCGGAGAAAGGTGGTCGCCGGACGGCGCGCCGGTCTCCTCGAGATGATCGAGATGCAGACCGAGGTCGTCGATCGCCACCTCGGCCGTCTGGTCGGCGCGCTGCGGCGGCATTTTCGGCTGCCGCATCTCGGTGGTCTTGAGGACGGGCGACTCGGTGGTCGGCGCGTCGGCGAAGCTGGCAACTTCCGCTTCGACGGTCGGCTCCTCGCGCGGCGGGGCATCCGAGCCACGATCCGGAGTGTCTAGCGTGAAATCGAGGTCCGAACTGGAATGCAGCTGCGGCGATTCGTTGGTGTTCGCGGTGTCCTCGTTGACCTTCGTCTCATCGTGGCTGCGCTCTCCTTCCGGGTCGCCGAACAGATCGATGTCGACGCGATTCTCGCCGCCCTCGAGATTGAGATCGACCAGGGCGCCGGCCCCGCGCCCGCTGCCGGGGCTGGCGGCGAATAGAGGCTCTCCCGGACAGATCTGCTTGCCCATGATCACGATCTTGTCCCACTCGCCGGCGGGCGCCTGATCGCGCGTGTCCGCGAGTTCCTTCGCGGTTTGCAGGAAGGCATCCTTGTTGCCCCACACGAAGTAGATCTCGAGCAGCTTCATGCGCAGATCGCGCCGCCCGGGCTCGCGCTCGAGCGCGATGCGCACGAGGTCGGCGGCCTGATCGTACAGCCCGTAGGCCATGTGGAAATCGGCCTCGGCCAGCGGATCGCCCTGGTCGAGATTCACCGCGCTCTCGCTCGACATCGTGTCTTCCGGCGAGACGGTGCGCAGCTCGCCCGTGTCGCCGAAGCGGCCTGTCTCGGCGGTGAAGTCCGGCACCGGATGCTGACCGGACTCCTCGACCACGATCGACTCATTGCTGCGGGTGTTGCGCATCGCGCTGAGCCGCGCCGCCGACTCGTTCATGTCCGAGACGTGGGTTTCATCCAGCACCGAGCCGAGATCGTTCATCGAGCCGTCGGAGCTGTTCTTGCGCTTGCGCCAGGCGACGAACACCAGCGCCGCGACGATGGCGAGGAGCACGCCGAGCGGCACTTGCCAGTTGTCTTCGATCCAATCCAGCCACGAGCCGGAGGCGGCCGGCGCAGCCGTGACGGGCTTCTTCGCCACGGGGGTTGGCGGCGAGGGCGGCGGCGGTGTGACCGTCTCGGGCGGCGTCGCAGCCGTGACCGGCGGCGTCGGCTGGGGCGGCGGCGCCTGCGTCGTAGCCGGAGGCGGAGGCGTTTGCGCCGTCTTGGTCTCCGGTGGCGGCGGCAGCGGGCGCTCCTGCACGACCGGGGGCGGGTTCTTGCCGGCCGCTGCGGGTCCTCCAGCCTTGTGCTGAAGCTCCGCGAGCTCGGCGTTACGAATGTCGATCAGGCGCTTGGACTCGGCGAGCTGCCCCTCGAGATCCTTGACGCGGTCGCGCAGCGCCTGAGTCTCGCTCGAGGTGCCGTTGCCCGCGGCCGCGACGGCGGGAGTGCCGTTCCCCCCGGCGGTGGGGCTGACGAGGCGAAGATGCCCGCCGCTCTCGCCGGAGCCGGGCGCGGAGCGCCACGCATCCATCTGGCGATGCACTTCGCCGATCGCCTCTTTCTGATTGAGCGCGGCGATGTCGTCCCCGCCAGGAACCCGCAGCACCGCGCCCTGGCGCAGCACATTGATGTTGCCGCCGAACGCGGCGGGATTCGCCCGATAGAGGGCGATCATCGTCTGATCGAGATCCGCGCGCGACTCGGCATGCAGGCTGTGCGCGATCTTGGTAAGCGTGTCGCCCTTGGCGACCGTCACGGTCGCGGGCATCGCCCCGCCCGCCTCGGACGCGGCTTCGGCAGGGGGAGCGGATTCGGCGGGAGCGCTCGGGGTCGCGGCCGCGGGGGTCTCGCTCGACGCCGCGGACGCGCTCGAGGAACGGCGCGACCGCGAGCGGTGACCCGACTTCGGCAGCGGCGTCGGCTCGGAAGTGGCGGCGGAGGAGGTCGAGGGCGCGGCCGCTGCGGCGCTCGGCGCGTTCGCGGAGCTCGTGGCGTTATTCGCCGTGCTCGGCGCCGTCACCGGCGCCGACGAGCCGGCGTTCTCGCCGGGCGTATACACGGGCGGATCGAGCAGCACGGTGTACTCGCGCATCAGGTGGCCGCGGGCCCAATTGACGTCGACGAGGAAGGTCACGAACGGCTCGGGAACCGATTCGCCCGAGCGCACGTTCAACACATCGCGCCCGTCTTTCTTGATGACCTTGAAAGTGAACGTGGACAGGAAGGGCGGGCGGTCTATGCCGTAGCGGGTGAAGGCTTCGCGCGGGGCGAGAGTGGCGCGCAAGGCGGTCAGTTCTTCCGGGGTCGCGGCAATGATGTCGATGTCCGCGTTCATCGGCTCGTTCAGGGCCGAGTTCAGGTGGATTTCGCCGAGCCCCAACGCCCACGACGAGGTCGACCACAATGAGGACAGAGATAGAAGGCCCGCCAACAGCATTATGCGCGGCATCGTCACTGACATTTCGACTCCCAGAAATCGGCTAGGCGAGAGGCTAAACTTCATTGTCCAATAAGAGCTTGGAATGGAATTTTCATTTGCCTTCAACTGCCTTTGACATAAGCGAAACTATATCTTACCGGGGACTATTTACCAAAATCTGGGCCACCGAAACTGCGTTATGTGCCGCACATTTCCGAACATTATCGGCGACCACCCAAAAATTTAGAGCCCGATCACGGGTCATATCCGACCGCACGCGCCCTAGATATACCCTATCCGGGGCCCCGGCCAGTGTGGCGGGTGTCGGAAATTCAGCGCTTGAATCGGGGTCGATGACGCTGATTCCATTGCCGCAGCGCAGCACCTCGAGCGCAGCCGCCACGGTCAAGGGACGCTCGAACGCCGCATGCACGGCAAGACTGTGACCGAAAAACACCGGCACACGCACCGCGGTGGCGTTGATGGCGAGGTGCGGTGCGCCGAGCAGCCGGCGCGTCTCTTCCCAGAGCCTGCGCTCCTCGCGCGACACCCCCTCCTCGTCCAGACGGTCGACTTGCGGGATCACGTTGAAGGCGATCTGCCGTCCGAACGCCTTGCCGCGCGCCGTACGGCCGCTCAGCATCGCCACCGTCTCGCCGGCGAGCTCATCCATCGCCGCACGGCCGCCGCCCGAAACCGCTTGATAGGTCGCGACCTCCACTCGGCTCAGTCCCGCGAGCGCATGCAGCGGTCCGAGCGCCGTCGCGAGCGCGACGCTCGCGCTGCCGGGGAGCGCCACCAATCCGCGTACCCCTAAGCCCGCGAGCACGCTCGGATTGACATCGGCCGCCACGAGCGGCACGTCCGGGCGCGCACGGAACGTGGGTGAGTTGTCGATCACCCAGGCATGCACCGCGGCCGCCTCGGCGTAGCGCTCGGCCAGCGCCGTGCGTCCGCAGAAGAACGCCAGATCGATGCGCGAGAAATCGAACGCCGCAACGTCTTCGGCCTTCCGATCCTCGCCCGCTCCCTCCTCGTTGCGCACCGTGCGGCCGATGTGCCGCTCCTCGTCGAGCGCATACAGCTCGGCGGATGGAAATCCCCGCGCGCGCAGCTCCTGGATCACCGCCTCGCCGATGAGACTCGTGGCGCCAACCACGGCGACGCGCGGCGCGCGCGCGGGTGCGCCGCCGCTCACGGGCGTCTCCGCGTGATCTCGGGGGTCCTCTGCACGACGTCGGCGCATTGAGCGCGGAATCTCAGGTAATGATCCATGAGCACGAGCGCCATCATCGCCTCGGCAATGGGCGTCGCGCGAAAGCCGACGCACGGATCATGCCGGCCGGTGGTCGCGATCTCGCAGGCGTTGCCCTCGAGGTCGATGGTCGCGCCCGGCACCGTGATGCTCGAGGTGGGCTTGAGCGCGAGGCTCACCACGATGTCCTGGCCCGAGGAGATGCCGCCGAGCACGCCGCCCGCGTGGTTAGTCGTGAATCCCGAGGGCGTGAGCTCGTCGCGATGCTGCGAGCCGCGCTGCTCGACGGCCCTGAAGCCATCGCCGATCTCGACACCCTTGACCGCATTGATGCCCATCATGGCGCTCGCCAGGTCCGCATCCAGGCGCTCGAACACGGGTTCGCCGAGACCGGGCGGCACCCCGCGAGCGGTGATCGTGACGCGCGCGCCGATCGAATCACCGGCCTCGCGCATGCGCCACACCAGATCCTCGAGCTCCTGGATGCGGCCCGGGTCCGGACAGAAGAACGGATTTCCATAGGCGCTCGCGGGATCGACGGGCTCGAGCACCAGAGCCCCCATCTGCGCGAGATAGCCGTGGATGGTCACGCCGAGCCGATCGTTGAGGTACTTGCGCGCGACCGCGCCCGCCGCCACGCGCATCACCGTCTCGCGCGCGGACGAGCGGCCGCCGCCGCGATAGTCGCGAAAGCCGTATTTCTGCTGGTAAGTGTAGTCGGCGTGGCCCGGCCGGAAGCGGTCCTTGATCTTCTGGTAATCGCGCGAGCGCTGATCCTCGTTCTCGACCAGCAGACCGATGGGTGTGCCGGTGGTCTTGCCTTCGAACACGCCGGAGAGGATGCGCACGGTGTCGCTCTCGCGCCGCTGAGTCGTGTACTGCGAGGTGCCGGGACGGCGGCGGTCCACGTCTTTTTGCAGGTCCGCCTCGGCGAGCGCAAGTCCCGGCGGACAGCCGTCGATGATGCAGCCCAGGGCCGGCCCGTGGCTCTCGCCGAAGCTCGTCACCGTGAACACCCGTCCGAAAGTATTTCCAGCCACGCGCTTATTTCTCCTTCAAGTCGGCCGCCCGCAAAATGAACACCCCGCCGCCGCCCATCGCGATCTCCGGCCAGATGAAGGGCAATCGGGGAAACGCGCGCATGAGCGCTCTCTCCGTGTTTCCGACTTCCACCACCAGGATGCCCTGGTCGGCGAGGTAGCGCGGCGCCGCGGCAAAGATGGCCCGCACCGAATCGAGGCCGTCCGCTCCCGAGGCCAGGGCGATGCGCGGCTCGAAGGCGTACTCTCGCGGCAGCGCACGCATCTCCGCTCGCCCCACATAGGGCGGGTTACTCACGATGATATGGTATCGGCACGGCGGCACGGCGGAGAAATGATTGGATCGCAAAACTTTTACTCGATCTCCGAGCTCGAGGAGGCGCACGTTGCGCCGGGCCACGGCGAGAGCCCCCGGCGAGACGTCGACCGCGTCGACGCGGGCGCGCGGAAAGGCCTCGGCGCAAGCCAGCGCGATCGCGCCCGAACCCGTGCCCATGTCGAGTATGCGGCGAACGCCGCGACTCGCGATCCATGGGGCGAAGCGCGCGGCGATGAGCTCCGCGATGGGCGAGCGCGGCACGATCACGCGCTCGTCGACGTATAGCTCGAGACCGGCGAAGAACGCACGGTGCGTCAGATAGGCGAGCGGCACGCGCCGCTTGATGCGCTCTTCGAGCAGCGCATCGATGAGCGCGCGGCGCCGGCGGCTCAAAGGCTCGCCGTAGACGGCGCTGCCCTTCGCGTGCGGCAGCCGCGCCGCGTAGAAGACGAGCTCGGCGGCCTCGTCGCGCGCGTTGTCCGTGCCGTGTCCGAAGTGCACGCGGGCTCGCACCAGCGCGCGGGCGCAGCGCTCGATGGCGGCACCCACCGTCTCGGGAGTCTCCCGCTCGCGCGGCGTATGGGATAATCGGCGCATGACTCCTCAATCCAGAACCTGGGCAATCGTGCTCACCAGCGTCGCCGCCCTGCTGGGCTTCTGCGCCGCACTGCTGTGGCGCTATTCGTCGCCGCAGATCCAGCTCGCGACGGGTACCTATCTCGCGCCCGCCCGGGCGCTGCCGGATTTTAGCCTGATCGATCAACGCGGCGCGCCTTTCGGGCCGCGCAACCTCGATGGACATTGGTCGCTCATGTTCTTCGGCTACACGAATTGTCCCGACTTCTGTCCGAGCACGCTCACTACGCTCGCGGCGATGGAGAAAGATCTGCGGACCGAGGGCGCAACGCGCCCCCAGGTGGTGTTCATCTCGGTCGATGCGCAGCGCGACACGCCGCAGCAGCTCGCCAAGTATGTCCCCTACTTCGACCCGAGCTTCATCGGCGTCACCGCGCCGGATCAGCCTACGATCGAGGCGCTCGCGCGCAAGCTCGGCGTAGCGGTGGCGCTGGTGCCGAGCGCGGGCGGCGGCTACACCGTGGATCACTCGGGCGCGATTTTCGTGATCGATCCGGCGGCCAAGATCGCCGCGATCCTCACCGGACCGTTCACGGCGGATACGTTGCTGGCGGATTTCGATCGCATCGTGGCCGTGCACGGATGAAGGACGAAGTCCGCGCCCGGCTGTTCGTCTGGTTCCAGCACGCTCTGCCCCATCACCGTCTGTCGCGGCTGATGCTCGCGGCTACGCGTGTGCGCACACCCTGGTTCCGCAACCTCCTGATCCGCGGCTTCCTCGCCCTGTTCGCGGTCGACATGAACGAGGCCGCCGAGACCGATCCTTACCGCTATGCGAGCTTCAACGAGTTCTTCACGCGCGCCCTCGCGGACGGCGCACGCCCCATTGCCCCGGGCGCCGCCGACCTCGCCTGTCCGGTCGACGGCCGCGTGAGCGAGTGCGGCACGCTCGACGGGGATTCGCTGCTGCAAGCCAAGGGCCGGCACTACAGCGTGATCGATCTCTTGGCCGGTCAGGATTGGGCCGCGCGCTTCTGCGGCGGCGCGTTCGCGACGATCTATCTCGCGCCGTTCAACTATCATCGCGTCCACATGCCGGCGCGCGGCCGCCTCCTCGACACGGTCTACGTGCCCGGGCGTTTGTTCAGTGTGAACGCGGCCACCGCGCGGCGCGTGCCGCGCCTGTTTGCGCGCAACGAGCGCGTGCTCACGCTGTTCGAGGGCGAGTTCGGGCATTTCGCCGTGGTGCTCGTAGGCGCGCTGAACGTGGGCAGCATGGCCACCGTGTGGGCGGGCGACATCACGCCGGCCGCGCGCCGCACGATCGCGCACATCCCGGCCCCCGACACCATCCTCGCCAAAGGGGCCGAGCTTGGGCGCTTCAACATGGGATCGACGGTGATCCTGCTGGTTCAGCCCGGACGCGTGCGCTGGCGAGCGTCGCTCGCCGCAGGCACGGCCGTGCGCATGGGCGAGTGCCTGGGAGAGCTCTCGTGAGCGCGGGCAAGCCGCAAGGCTTCGGGCCTGCGAGCGACTGGCGCCCGGGGGCGACGCGTGCTGCGTTGCATCGGCGGGCCGCGATGCTCGCGCGCGTGCGCACGTTCTTTGCCGAGCGGGACGTGCTGGAGGTCGAGACGCCCACTTTGAGCGCGGGCGGCGTGACCGACCCGCAGATCGAATCCCTGGTGAGCCGCATAACAGGCCTGCCGCACGAGTTCTATTTGAGCACTTCCCCGGAATTCGCCATGAAGCGCTTGCTCGCCGCCGGAAGCGGCGACATCTTTCAGCTGTGCAGGGTGTTCCGCGACGGCGAGCAGGGCCGTTGGCACAACCCCGAGTTCACCCTCCTCGAGTGGTACCGCACCGGGTTCGACGATGCCGCGCTCATGAGCGAGGTCGAGCTCCTCGTCGGCGAGCTGCTCGCCCCCGAGCGGCGCTTCCCCCGCGCAGAACGGCTCACCTACGCCACAGCGATGCGGCAGTACGCGGGCGTCGATCCGCACACCGCGGACGATCGCGAGCTCGACCGCGCGGCGCAGCGTCTGGAGCTCGCGTGCGAGGCCGATCTCGACCGCGACGCCAGGCTCGATTTGCTGATGGGGCTCGCCGTCGGCCCGCAGCTCGGGCGCGAGCGGCCCTGCTTCATCTGCGACTATCCCGCCTCGCAAGCCTCGCTCGCGCGCTTGAAGCCCGGACTGCCGCGGGTGGCGGCGCGCTTCGAGCTCTACCTCGACGGCATCGAGCTGGCCAACGGCTTCCACGAACTGGCCAATCCCGCGGAGCAGCGCGCGCGCTTCCTGCAGGATCTCGCGACGCGCCGCGCCCGCGGCCAGGCCGAGCCGCGCATGGACGAGAGGCTTCTGGCCGCGCTCGAGGCGGGAATGCCCGATTGTGCGGGGGTCGCGCTCGGGTTCGATCGATTGGCGGCGATCGCGCTCGGCGCGGGCCGCCTGTCCGAGGCAATGGCCTTCTCGATCGAGAACGCGTAAAGCGCCGCCCTCGCGGCCGGCGCACCCGTTGCCGCCGGCTCAGCCCTTGCCGCGGGACAGATACTCGCCGGTGCGCGTATCGATGCGGATCGTTTCGCCCCCGTTGATGAACAGCGGCACGCGCACCGTGGCGCCCGTCTCGAGCTTCGCGGGCTTCGAGCCGCCGGTGGCCGTATCGCCGCGCAGGCCCGGATCGGTCTCGACCACCTTGAGCTCCATGTGAGCCGGCGGCGTCACCACCAGGGGAACGCCGTTCCACAGGGTGACGATGCAGAGCGTGCCGTCCTTGAGCCACTGCGCACCCTCGCCTACCGACTGCTTGGATGCGGTGATCTGCTCGAACGTATCGGGCACCATGAAGTGGAAGAAATCACCGTCGGAATACAGATACTGCATGTCCGTGTCCACCACGTCCGCGGCCTCGACCGTGTCGCCCGACTTCCAGGTGCGCTCGATGGTGCGGCCCGTCTTGAGGTTGCGCACGCGAACACGGTTGAATGCCTGCCCCTTCCCCGGCTTGACCATCTCGTTCTCGACGATCGTGTATGGGTCGCCGTCGATCAGGATCTTGAGTCCGGATTTGAACTCGTTGGTGCTGTAGTTTGCCATCGAAGGCCTCGCATGGAAGGGCGCGTATGATAGCGAGAACGCCCATCCTACGCCAATTGCACCGCCGCCTTCGGGGCCCGGAGGCAAGACACCGTTCCCAGTTTGCGACGGGACGGGATGCTACACTCCGAGGCTCATTTCTCGAGGGATTCGAAACTTGAGCGAACAGGGTGCGGTTCCATTGATCGTCATGACTCGGTCGCAGGACCACGTCGAGGCCATCAACAGCACGCTGCGCAATGCCGGCCATCCGGTGCACTGCACGTGGCTGCCCGATGCGCGTGACTTGTCGGATGCCATCATACAGCTCAACCCGGAGATGCTCATCGCCTTCATCGACGAGCTCGGCATCGACATGGGCTCGCTCACGAAGATCAAGCAGCAGAGCGCTCCCGAGATGCCGGTCGTGATCGTGCGCGAGCAGGTCGACGAGGCCATCATCGCCGAGGCGATGCGCGCGGGTGCGCAGGACGTGGTGACGCTCGCCAACCGCAGCCGACTGCAGTCGGTGGTGAGCCGCGAGCTGCGCGCACATCGCCTCGAGCGCGCGCTCTCGACCACGCTCTCCTCGGCGCGCGAGTATCGCGAGCAGCTGCAGCGATTCCTGGAGGGCTCCGCCGACGCGATCACGCACGTGCAGGAGGGCATCATCGTCGATGCCAACAGAGCTTGGCTCGAGCTGTTCGGCTACTCGGGCGAGGACGCGCTCACCGGCACGCCCTTGATGGACCTGTTCGAGCTCGAGACCCATCCCGCGCTGAAGGGCGCGCTCGTCGCCTGTCTGCAGGGCAAGTGGACCGACCACGCGCTCAAGGTGCAGGCGCTGCTCTCCGACGGATCGAGCGTACCGCTCACGGTGACCCTTGCGCGGGCCAATTACGAGAACGAGCCGGCGACGCGCGTCAGCATTCCGGCGAACAACAAGAGCGCCGATCACGATCTCGAGCTGCAGCTGGCGCAGGCGGTGAAGAACGACGCCTCGACGGGCTTTCTGCAGCAGCGCTATCTGCTCACCGCCATCCAGGACCGCTGTGCCAATGCCATGAAGGGCGGTGTGCGCCAGTTCGCGTACGTCAAGCCCGACCGCTTCAGCGACATCCAGAGCGCGATCGGCGTGCTCGCGAGCGAGGATTTCATGGGGCAGTTCGCCGAGGCGGTCCGCATGGAGCTCACCGCCAACGATCTTTGCGGGCGCTTCGGCGGCAACGGGTTCCTCATCCTGCTCGAGCGCGGCACGGCACGCGACGTCGAGACCTGGGCGGAGAACGTCGTCGCGCGCATCCGCGATCACAGTTTCAGCTTCGACGAGAAGAACTTCGTGGTCACGGTCACCGTGGGGCTCGGACTCCTGCCGCCGACCAATCCCGACATCGGCTCCGCGATCGCCGATGCGGTCAGCGCGACGCGCCGCGGCCGCGAGCTCGGCGGCAACCAGATGTACGCGGTCGACAAGTCCGATACCGACACGCGGGTGCAGGCCTACGACAAGATCTGGGTGAAGCACATCAAGAGCGCGCTCATGGAGAATCGCTTCAGGCTGGTGCAGCAGCCGATCGCGAGTCTGCTGGGCGAGGACAAGGGCATGTTCGACGTGCTCGTGCGCATGCTCGACGAGCAGGGCGGCGAGGTGCTGCCGGCGGAGTTCATCCGCGCGGCCGAGCGCAACGATTTGATGAAGAACATCGACCGATGGGTTATCGGTGCCTCCATGTCCTTCGCCGCGAACCGCAAGGCTTCCTGCATCTTCGTACGCCTCTCCAAGGACACGATTCTCGACAAGAGCGTGGTCGGCTGGCTCGAGACGCAGCTGCGATCGTTGAAGATCGAGCCCAAGCGCCTGTGCTTTCAGGTCACCGAGGAGGTCGCGACCCAGTACGTGCGGCAGACCACCGACCTCTCGGAAAGCCTCCGCAAGCTCGGTTTCCGCTTCGCGCTGGAGCATTTCGGCACCGGCCGCGACCCGTTCAAGCTGATCGGCAGCATCGGCATGAATTTCATCAAAGTGGACGGCTCGCTGATGCAGGGGCTTTCCACCAATCAGCTGCAGCAGCAGCGCGTGAAGGGCTTGGTCGAGGCCGCCAAGCGCAAGGGCGTCGAGACCGTCGCCGAGCGCGTCGAGGATGCCAACACCATGGCCGTGCTGTGGCAGCTCGGCGTCGAGTTCATCCAGGGCTACTTCGTGAACGCCCCCGAGGATGTGACGATGTCGGGCGAGCGCTAGGGAGCGGGTGCGGAAACCTCGAGACGGTCGATCTGCTTGTAGGCGCGCGAGAAGCGCTGCCGGCGCTGGCCCTTTTTGTCCTGGAACTGTTTGAGATCCTCGTACCTGAGCTTCATCGGCGCGCTCCCGCCGCTGTGGACGGTGAGAATCTCCCCCGGGGCAACCACCGCCATCGCGGTCAAGTACTCGTCGCGGTCCGCGGATTTCTTGCCGGGGATGCCGTAGAGGTTCTGCCCCTTGCCCGCGGTCATCTCCTCGATTTGCGCTACGGGCAAGGCGAGCGCCTCGCCGTCGCTGTTGACCAGCAGCGCGAGCGCGGCCTCGTGCGCGACCGGCTGCGCCGGCAAAACTCGTGCGTTTTCCGGCACCTTGAGCACCGATTTGCCCTTCTTGTTGCGCGCGTAGAGCTCTTTGAGCCGCGCCTTGAATCCATAGCCCGCATCGCTCGCGAGCAGCCACAGATCGTCGGGCTCGCCGATGAGCACCGCGGCGAAGGTGGCGCCGTCCGGCGGATCCACGCTGCCGGAGAGGGGCTCGCCGTAGCCGCGCGCCGCGGGCAGCTGGTGCGCATCGAGGCTGTAAGCCCGGCCGGTGGAATCGATGAACACGGCCTGCTGGAGATTGCGGCCCTTGGCCGCCGCCTGAAATTCATCGCCGCTCTTGTACGCGAGGCCGCGCGCGTCGATGTCGTGCCCCTTCGCGGCACGCACCCAACCGAGCCGCGACAGCACCACGGTCGTCGGCTCGCTCGCCAGTAGATTGACCTCGGAAATGGCCTGCGCGGCCTCGCGCTCGACCAGCTTGGTGCGCCGCGCGTCGCCGTACTCCTCGGCGTCCTGCAAGAGTTCCTCGCGCACGAGCTTGGTCAGGCGCGCCTTGCTCTTGAGGATGCGGTCGATCTCGTCGCGCTCCTCCGCGAGCGCCTTTTGCTCTTCGCGAATCTTCATCTCCTCGAGCCGCGCGAGGTGCCGCAGCTTGGTCTCGAGGATGGCCTCGGCCTGGATGTCGGAGAGCTTGAAGCGCTTGATGAGCACGGGCTTTGGCTCGTCCTCGCGGCGCACGATGCGGATCACCTCGTCCAGGTTGAGATACGCGATCAGCAAGCCGTCGAGGATGTGCAGCCGCGCGCTTACTTTGTCGTGCCGGTGCTTCAGGCGCCGCGTCACGGTCGCCTTGCGGAACTCGAGCCACTCGAGCAGCAGCTGCTTCAGTCCCATGACGCGCGGCCGGCCGTCGAGGCCGATGACGTTGAGATTCACCCGGTAATTGCGCTCGAGATCGGTGGTGGCGAACAGGTGGTTCATGAGCTCCACCACGTCCACGCGGTTCGACTTCGGCACGATCACCAGGCGCGTCGGGTTCTCGTGATCGGACTCGTCGCGCGTGAAGTCCACCATGGGGAGCTTCTTTTGCTGCTTCAACACCTCGATCTGCTCGAGCACCTTGGCGCCCGACACCTGGAAGGGCAGCGTGTCGATGACGATCTCGCCGTCCTCGATCTCGTAGGTCGCGCGCGCCTTGAAGCTGCCGTTGCCGGTCTCGTACATTTGCACGAGATCCGCGCGTGGCGAGACGATCTCTCCGCCGGTGGGCAGGTCCGGACCCCTGACGTGCGCCATGATCTTGCGGGTCGTAAGATCGGGATCATCGAGGAGGGCCACGCAGGCATTTACCACCTCGCGCAGATTGTGCGGCGGGATGTCGGTCGCCATGCCGACGGCTATACCTGAGCCGCCATTGAGCAGCAGGTTCGGCACGCGCGCCGGTAGCAGCGTCGGCTCCTCGAGCGAGCCGTCGAAGTTCGGCACCCACTCGACCGTGGCCGCATCGAGCTCGTCGAGCAGGAGGTCCGCGTAGCGCGTGAGGCGCGATTCTGTGTAGCGCATCGCCGCGAAGGATTTCGGATCGTCCGTCGATCCCCAATTCCCCTGCCCGTCGACGATCGGATAGCGGTACGAGAAGTCCTGCGCCATGTGCACCATGGCTTCGTAGCACGCCGAATCGCCGTGCGGATGGAATTTGCCGATGACATCGCCGACCGTGCGCGCCGACTTCTTGTGCTTCGCGCCCGCGGCCAGGCCGAGCTCGCTCATCGCATAGGTGATGCGGCGCTGCACGGGCTTGAGGCCGTCGCTTAAAGAAGGCAGCGCGCGATCGAGGATCACGTACATCGAGTAATCGAGGTAGGCACGCTCGGCGAAGGACTTGAGCGGCTCCCTCTCGATGCCTTCGAAGTTCAGCTCTTGATCTTTCATGAGACGAGGTCCGCGCTAGATGCGCGCCAGATTGCCCTTGCTCTCGAGCCATTCGCGGCGGTCACCCGCGCGCTTCTTCGCAAGCAGCATGTCGAGCAGCTGGTCGGGGTTGTCGTGCGCATCGATGGTGAGCTGCACCAGGCGGCGCGTCTGCGGCGACATGGTTGTCTCGCGCAGCTGGATCGCGCTCATCTCGCCCAATCCCTTGAAGCGGGTGACGACCGTCTTGACGCGCGAGTTGGCCGCGGCGATGCGCGCGAGCTCGCGCTCGCGCTCGGCCTCATCGAGTGCGTACACCACTTCCTTGCCTGCGTCGATGCGAAACAGCGGCGGCATGCACACATACACGTGCCCCGCGGCCACCAGGGGACGGTAGTGGCGGAGGAAGAGGGCGCACAGGAGCGTGGCGATGTGCTGCCCGTCGCTGTCGGCGTCCGCGAGGATGCAGATCTTGTGATACCGCAGGCCTGACAAGTCGGTCGCGGAAGGGTCGACGCCGATGGCGATGCTGATGTTGTGCACTTCCTGCGATTGCAGCACCTCGCTCGAATCCGATTCCCAGGTGTTCAGGATCTTGCCGCGCAGCGGCATGATCGCCTGGAACACCCGGTCGCGCGCCTGCTTCGCGGATCCGCCGGCCGAATCGCCCTCGACCAGGAACAACTCGCCGCGCTCGGGATCCTGGTTCACGCAGTCGGCGAGCTTGCCCGGCAGAGTCGCGCCCGAGCCCGTGCGCTTGCGCTCGACCTTCTGGCTCTCCTTCACGCGCTGCTGCGCCTTGGCGATCGCCATCATGGCGATCTTCTCTCCCTGATCGGGATGCTGATTGAGCCACAACGCGAACGTGTCCTTGATGACGCCCTGGACGATGCCGGCGGACTCGCGCGAGGACAGCTTCTCCTTGGTCTGGCCGGCGAATTGCGGCTCGCGCATCCTCATGGAGAGCACGAAGCTCACACCGTCCCACACATCCTCGGGCGTGAGCTTCAGACCCCGCGGCACGAGATTGCGGAACTCGCAGAACTCGCGAACCGCGTCCGAGGTTCCGACGCGCAGGCCGTTCACGTGCGTGCCGCCTTCGGTGGTCGGGATGAGATTGACGTAGCTTTCGGCGACGCGCTGTTCGGAGTCGAGCACCCAGGCAAGCGCCCAATCGATGTTGCCGCCGTCGATGTCGCGCTTACCGTAGAAGGTTTCCGCCGGCAGCCACTGCCCCTTGCCGAGCTGCTCGGCCAGATACTCGTGCAGACCGCCGGTGTACAGCCACGTGTCCTTCTCGCCGGTGATCTCGTTGGTGAGCGATACCTTGAGGTTCGGACACAGCACCGCCTTGGCGCGCAGCACCTGCTTCAGGCTCGCCACCGCGAACTTGTCGGTGTCGAAGTATTTCGGGTCGGGCCAGAAACGGAGGGTCGTTCCGGTCTTCGACTTCGGCACCTCGCCCACGACCTCGAGCTTGGAGGTGGGCTTGCCGCTCGCGAAGCTGAGGTTGTATTCCTTGCCGCCGCGGCGCACCCAGCACTCGAGGTGCTTCGAGAGCGCGTTGACTACCGACACGCCGACGCCGTGCAAACCGCCCGAGTGCTGATAGGTCTTGTCGTTGAACTTACCGCCCGCGTGCAGGCGGGTGAGAATGAGCTCGACGCCGCTGATCCTCTCTTTGGGATGGATGTCGACCGGCATGCCGCGGCCGTCGTCCTCGACCTGGCACGAGCCGTCCTTGAACAAGGTGACATCGATGCTGTCGCAATAGCCGGCGAGCGCCTCGTCGACGCTGTTGTCGATGACTTCGTGCGCCAGATGATTCGGGCGCGTGGTATCGGTGTACATGCCCGGCCGCCGGCGCACCGGATCCAGGCCGCTCAGCACCTCGATGTCGGAGGCGGTGTAAGACGATGCCATCAAATACCTCGTTGGAAGGCGGCGGAGTCTAGCATGCGAATCTGCCGCGAATCAGCTGGCGGCCACGAGCCGATTCCGCTATCTTTCGCACCGTCATGGGAATCGCCAGCCTTCAAAACATGGCACGCACCGTCCCGGTGCTGCCGCAGCCGTACGGTATTCGCGTGTGCCTGAAGCGCGGCGATCCGTTCGCCAAGCTCCTCGGCACCGATTGGCAGAAGACTCACTGGTTCTTTACCGCCGAGGAGCGCGACCGCGTGCTGGAGGAGATGTCCCGCAAACACGAGTACTCGCGCATCGGCGATCGGCCGGCGCTGGTCTTCGAAAAAGTCGAGAGACTTGCCGAAAGCCGCGGCCTGTAGGGCTCAGGCTGTTTGGGCCTCAGGGCGCTCTAGGACGGGGTCGCTTCGACCCCGTTGAAGGGGGCGCGAAGCGCCTAGAAAGTCCGGCCGAGAAACAGATAATACCCGGCGTTGCCCGACTGATCGTAACCCGAGCCCACGTAGACGGGCCCGAGCAAGGTATCGATTGCGAGGAACACCGAGGCGTCCTTGTGCGCCGATCCGTAGCTGATCTCGCTGCGCCGCTCCCAGGTGCTGCCGAGCTCGAGCGACATCCCGACATAGACCGGAAACTCGAAGAAGCCCTCGCCGCCGCGGCTGATTTTGCGGAAATAGATCGCGCGCGCAATCGCGTAGTTGGGGCCGAGCAAGGATTGCGGCGCGAGCCCCGAAAGATTGAAAAAGCCACCGAGTGAATAGAAATCCTGCACGTCCGAGGGCTTGAGCCTGCCGTCCAGGGTCGCGCCCGCCGAGGCCCAAAAGAGCAGCGTGTTGCGGCCCCGTGAGGTCGCCGCCAGCCAATCGACCGAGACTCGGTCGAAGGCCGTGTCCGCGCCCAGATTGGTACGGTCCGCGTCCCACTGTATGTCGAAGGATTGGCCTGCGCGCGGGAAGTGAACGTTGTCGAGCTGGTCGTAGCTGAACTTGAAGAAATACTCGCCGTTGTTGTACTGCGGATCGACCAGATCGGGATTGCCGAAATAGTCGTACGTCAAGCCGTTGATCCGGTGCAGTCCGACGCGGATCTCGCCCCAGTTGCCGAGGTTGCGGCCGACATCGAGGTCGCCCTCGACCTCCCGATCGCGGAAGTCGGCGATCCGGGAGTTATTCTGGAAGATCGGCAGATCGCGCGACTCGAGGCGCACCGCGGGGGCCACGAACCACTTCGCCAGCGCATCGAGCGGCTGATAGAACTCGCTCGTGATCTTCGAGTCGCTCCCGATCTGCACGTTCGTCTGCAGCTCTGCTTCCAGATCGTCGATTTCCGTCTGCAGAAACTCCGCCGCCACGTTGTATTGATTGCTGCCCTGAAAATTCGACTCGAGGGCCAGACCGAAACGCACGTAATTCGGGCCCCACGATTTGCGGCGCGCATGCACCTCGAGCCCGTACTCCTGCGCCGCGCCCTGCCCTTGCCCGACCACCGTGTAATCCAAGGTCTCGAAATAGCCGAGCCCGTAAAGGTCGGTGATGCGCGCACCGACGGCGTCCAGATCGAGCGGCTTGCCGACCAGCGGCTCCATCTCGGCGAGAATGGTCTTCTCGTAGCGGCGCGAGTCAGGGTCTACGCGCACGAACCTGATCACGGGTAACCCCGGCTGCTGGACAGCGCGCCGCGCCATGTAGCCCTGATAGGCGGCATCGCTCACCCGCAGCGCCGCGAGCCGCGACGCGAGGCCGCGCGCCGCCGCCTCTCCTTGCAGGATCGTGCTCGCGGCAAGCGTGAAGTCGGTGGGCGGCGATGTTCCCAGGGACGGTTCGATGAGAATGTCGTCGGGACCCAAGCTCGCCTTCTGGTGATCGGCGTTCTTGCGTACCATGATGGCGAGCATCTGGTTCGAGATGGAAAGGGCAGTGTCGAGCTTGACGCGCGGCTGCAGGGGGAAGCTCACGTCCGAGACGATGAGGATGTCCGCGCGCATCGCTCGCGCCACATCGATGGGGAGATTCTCCGCGATGCCGCCGTCGACCAGCAGCCGCCCCTGATACTCGACCGGCGCGAACACGCCGGGGGCGGAGATGCTTGCCCGCATCGCGATCGACAGATCGCCTCTTTCCAAGAGCACCGCGTCGCCTGTCACGAGGTCGGTGGCCACGGCCCGAAAGGGCGTCGGCAGCTCGTCGAAGTTCGTGGTGTTGCTGAACGGCAGCGTCAGCTGGCGCAGCGTCTCCTGAAGCGTCTGGCCCTGGATGAATCCCTTGGGCAGCAGCATGTGGTAGTGCTTGAGGCCGAGCGGCAGGCGCACCAGGAAATTGCGGTCGTCCTGCTTGCGCCGGAAGTTGAGATCGCGTCGTGGAGGCGCATCGCGAAAGGCTTCCTGCCAGTTCACCGAGCGCATGGTCGTCTCGATCTGCGCGGCGCTCATGCCGCTCGCATACAGTCCGCCCACCACCGCGCCCATGCTCGTGCCGGCGATGCAGTCGACGGGCACTTTCAGCTCCTCGATGACTCTGAGCACGCCGATGTGCGCCATGCCGCGCGCCCCGCCGCCCGACAGCACCAGACAGACGCGAGGACGGGTGGGAGAGGCGGCGCCTGCGGGTGCCTCGCCCGCTGGCGTTGCGCCCGAGGCAGGCGCCTGGCCCAAGGGCGCCTCGCCGATTGCGTGCGCAGGTATGGCGCTCGCCACGCAGCCCGCCATCAGCGCTCCCGCCAAACGATGCCGTACCCGGCGCATCCCCATAATGGGGATTAGTTTATAGCGCGAAGTCCACCGCGGTCGCGGTAAAGGTGTTGGTCGCGGGGTCGTAAATGCCCCGCGCCATCATCTGGTAGGCCGGACTGGCGGTGCTCAGCGCGGACGTCAGCCCGCTCAGGAACGTGGAGAAATCGGATGTCGCTTCGAGGGCGGTGGTCGAGCTCGTGGTCGAGGTCGAGGCCGTCGTGGAAGTGGCGACATTGCCCCACACATATCGGGGTGCGAACGTCTGGGTGACCGCCAAGGCGGTCCCGACGATGGTCGGGCTCGCCGGCAGGGACGTCATGGCGGTGGTCTGTGGACCGATAAGGATGACGGCACCGGTGATCTGGGCGTTCGCGAGATTGATGGTGAAGCTGCTGCCGGTGTTGGTCGAGAACGGCGTTGTGGTTCCGGTCGAGCTCCAGGTCACCTGCATGATGGCCGGATCACATACTTGACTGCCGACGCCGCAGCCCCCCGTACCTGGGGTCGTTGGGCCGCCGCCCCCGAGGGGGCCGCCGGCGGTTTGCACCGTCGTCTGATTGTTGAGCGCGAAGGAGAGGAAGTCCGGCGGAGCGGTGCTCCCGAAAGGTGGCGCGTAGCCGCTCAGCCAGATCGGATCGCCGGGGACCGTGCCGGGCGGGAGCGTGAGCCCCTCCGTGTCGACGGAGAACGCGGACGCCACGGGCGTAGGCGTTGCGTTGCCGGCAAAATTGAAATCGCTGGCCGGAAAGTTGTCGATGCTGCTCACATCCATCACCAGACTTCCCGCTGCCGAGGAGACGAGCGTGCCGAACACCTCGCTCGGCTGCAATCGCGCCGAGCCCGTGTTCGTGGCCTCTGTCCCTGTGGAGTCAAGGTACACCGCCGTGCCGAAGATGCTCAGGCCGCAGGAGCCCGTGTTCGTCTGGTGATAGTTGCCCCGAGCGGAAATGTGATCGCCGACGGCGATCGAGCTCTCGCTCAGCTTCGTCAGCAGCGGGTTGTCGTCGGCTGTCACAATGGTACCGGAGCCGAGCACAACGTTGCAGTCGGCTACGTCGTATCCAAAGGTGTCAGCGGTGGTCGCGATCACTGTCGATCCGCGCAACGTCAGCGTGTTGCCAGTGCGGGCGATGACATCTCCGCTGATACCGTTGGTATAGATGTCCTCCAGCGTGCTGCCGGCTACCACGTATTGCACATTGAAGCGGCCCGCATAAGCGCCGTTCAAGGGATTGTAATCGGGCTGGAATGTGGTGTAGCCAGCCGTCATGGTCGATCCCGCCGACAGCACCGATAGCGCGCTAAGGCCGGCATTGCCGATGTACGTCTGTCCGTTGAGCGTGTACACGGTGTTGGGCTGGCTGAACAGCGTGAGTTGCCCGATATTGTTCGCCTCGTCATAGAAGGGGCGGATGTAGACCGTGTAGGTATTGACGTCGGTGCTCGAATTGGCCAGCGGGCCGCGCACCCGGATGAGCTTGGTGTCGGCCGGCAAGTGGCCGATCGTCATGAAAGGGCGCACGTACACCGTCGGCGTACTCGTCGTCAGATCCACTGTGCCCGAGGCGGCGAGATCGAAATCGACGTTCATCAAGGCGGCGCTCGTCGAGGCAAAGGTCGGGGTGATCGTGGGCTGCGTCAGCGCATCGAAGGTGACCGTGACGGCGTAGGTGCAGGGGCCGCCGGCGGCGCAGGACGTCTTCGTCGTGGAGTCCAGGACGGTGGCGGCGACCGGCACACCGTTTTTCATCACGGCGATGGCGGCCTCGGTGTAGTCCAGGGTGATGGTGGCCGCGACATAGGTGCCGTCCGGCACGGCGCCCGAACTCCACATCTCGGCGATATTGTGAATTTGCGCGAGATCGACCACTTCCGGCGTTGCCACGGCCGTTACCGCGACATTGTCGCTGCGCGTGAGGGTGATCGAGTCGATGGTCACGACGTACGAGGCGTACACGGGGGTGGTATCGGAGGTCACGGTCACCCAGGCGGTGCCGTAGTAGCTGATGTTGCCCTGACGGTGACAGCCGGCCGCGAAAATCGCGGCGACGCAGACGAGTGCGCTCGCCGCCTTGGACAGTGTCTTTCTCAACCGTGGGTGCACGAAGATACCAATGGAGGCCATGGGGCTGCGTAGGATAAAGACTTTCGAGAGCGCGTGTTGAGCAAAGTTCCGTTGGACCCCCCTCAGGACCGTCGGATGCGGGGCACCTGCTGAGTGATGCAATGGATATTGCCCCCGCCCAGCAGCACCTCGCGGCTCTCGATGCCGATCACTTTGCGGCCGGGAAACAGGCGCCGGATCGCACGCATGGCCGCGCCGTCCCGGCGCTTGTCGTAAAGCGGCATCACCACGTGGCGGTTCGCGATATAAAAGTTGATATACGAGGCCGGTAGACGATCGCCCGCCCTCCTCGGGCGTGTGCCGGCGCGCACGTCGACGCCGGCTGCCTCTTCGGCGGTCATGTAGAGCGGCCCGGGCTGGTGGATCCTATGGACGGTTAGCGCCCGGCCGCGCGCATCGCGTGCGCGCCGCAGGCGCTCCCAAGCGTCCCGTGAGATCTCGTATTGGGGATCGTTGCGTTCCTCGGTCCAGGTGAGGGCAACCTGTCCCGGTGCGGTAAAGCACGCCAGCTCGTCGATATGCCCGCCGGTCTCGTCCGCGTACACGCCGCGGTCGAGCCAGATCACCGTGCTCACGCCGAGGTAACGGCGCAAGGTGACCTCGATGTCCTCGCGCGTGAGCCCCGGATTGCGGTTCGGATTGAGCAGGCACTCCTCGGTCGTCAGGCACGTTCCTTGACCGTCCACATGGATGGCGCCGCCCTCGAGGACGAAAGACGTGCGGTACCGATCGTCGCCCTCGATCTCGAGCACTTTTTGCGCCACTTCGTCGTCCCGGTCCCAGGGAAAGTACAGGCCCCCGGAGAGCCCGCCCCAGGCATTGAACGACCAATCGACGCCCCGGCGGCGGCCCTTTGCATCCACGAGAAACGTCGGCCCGCAGTCGCGCATCCAGGCATCGTTGCTGCAGAGCTCGACGACCCGCACGCGCGGCGCGAGGCGCGCGCGCGCGTTCTGAAATTGCGCGGCGGACACGCCGACCGTCACGGGCTCGCTGAGCGAGATCGCCTCCGCCACAGCGGCGAACACCGCTTGCGCAGGCTTGGCGCCGGCGCGCCAGTTGTCCGGCCGCTCGGGCCAGAGCAGCCAGCAACCGGAATGACGCTCGAACTCCGCGGGCATGCGAAAGCCGTCGCGGGCAGGAATGGAAGTGAGTGTACGCAATGCGAGTCTCCGGGCGCGCATGCTAGCATTGCCGCTGTTTTTAGAGGAGGCACCGCATGTCCGAAGCCACGCCCGTCACCATTCAGATCCCCGCTGGAGGCGAGAAAATCACGGTCGCCAACGGCAAGCTGCGGGTGCCCGATCAGCCGATCATCCCCTTCATCGAAGGCGACGGCACCGGCCCGGATATCTGGCGCGCGAGCGTGCGCGTGTTCGACGCCGCCGTGCAGAAGGCGTACGGGGCGAAGCGCAAGATCCGCTGGATGGAAGTGTTCGCCGGCGAGAAGGCCAACAAGGCCTACAACAGCTGGTTGCCCGACGAGACCGTGACCGCGTGCCGCGATTATCTCGTGTCGATCAAAGGACCGTTGACCACGCCGGTCGGTGGCGGAATCCGCTCGCTGAACGTCGCACTGCGTCAGCTTCTCGATCTCTACGTCTGCCTGCGCCCGGTGCGTTGGTTCAAGGGTGTGCCTTCCCCCGTGCTGTCGCCCGAGAAGGTGGACATGGTGATTTTTCGGGAAAACACCGAGGACATCTACGCGGGCATCGAGTTCGAGGCCGGGTCGGCCGACGTCAAGAAGTTCCTCGACGCGTTCAAGCAGAGCTTTCCCAAGCAATTCGCGAAGATTCGCTTTCCGGAAACCTCCGGGATCGGCCTCAAGCCCGCCTCAAAGGAGGGAACCGAGCGGTTGTTCCGTGCCGCGGTCGAGTACGCCATCGTCAACAAGCGCAAGAGCGTGACCATCGTGCACAAGGGCAACATCATGAAGTTCACGGAGGGCGCATTCCGCAACTGGTCCTATCAGCTCGCCGAGCGCGAGTTCGCGAATGACGTCTACACCTGGGAGCAGTGGGAGCGCAGTAAGGCGGCGCGCGGCGAGAAGCAAGCGAATGCGGAGATGGACGCGGCCCGGCAATCGGGCAAGGTGATCATCAAGGACGCCATCGCGGACATCACCCTGCAGCAAGTGCTCACGCGCCCCGACGAGTTCGACGTGGTCGCCACCATGAATCTCAACGGCGATTACTTGTCGGATGCGCTCGCCGCGCAGGTCGGCGGCATCGGCATCGCGCCTGGCGGCAACATCAACTACCTCACCGGCCATGCCGTATTCGAGGCGACGCACGGCACCGCACCGAAATACGCCAACCTGGACAAGGTCAACCCGGGCTCGCTGATCCTGTCCGGCGAGATGATGCTGCGCTACCTGGGCTGGACCGAGGCCGCCGACGCGATCATCGGCGCCATGGACAAGACCATCGCACAGCGCACCGTCACCTACGACTTTGCGCGCCTGATGAAGGGCGCGACCGAGGTCAAGTGCAGCGAATTCGCTGATAACCTGATTCGCAATCTATAGCGGCATCGATTGGGCTGGCGCGCGCCGGCCGCGCGCCAGCTCGCGCGGCGAAGGCGGCCGCGGCCGCGCATTATGTCAATCCGGCGCGAACGCCCGCTCGAGCGCCTGCGACAAATCCGCGATCAGATCCCCGGCGTCCTCGATGCCGATGGACAGGCGCACCGTTCCCTTGCCGATGAGCGAAGCGGCACGCTGCTCGGGCGTGTATTCCTGTCCGCCGAGCAATTGAGGGGGCACGACCAGCGATTCGCAGGAGCCCAGGCTCGAGGCGATGGAGAAGTACTCGAGAGCCTCGGCGAAGCGGTTGCCCTCCCCGAAGCCGCCGTCCAGCTCGAAGCTCACCACCGCGCCGAAGTCGCTCATCTGCCGCGCGGCGAGCGCGTGCTGCGGGTGAGAGGGAAGGCCCGGATAAAAGACCCGTTTCACGCGCGGGTGGCCTTCGAGGAAGCGGCTCACGGCGAGCGCATTCGCACACTGGCGCTCGTAGCGCAAGAAGTAGGTGCGCATGCCGCGCTGAATCAGAAAGGCCGCGTGCGGATCGAGCGTCGGGCCGAGCGATACGATGTCCTTGCGCATCCTCGCGATGAGCTCGGCGCGCGCGATGATCGCTCCGCCCATGACATCGCCGTGCCCCGAGGCATACTTGGTCAAGCTGTGCAGGAACACGTCGACGTCGAAACGGCCGTGGTGGTGAAAGCCGGCGAAGGTGTTGTCCATCACCGTCAAGCATCCGGCGCGACGCGCGTGCGCGGTCAAATGCTCGATGTCGCAGATCTTGGTGACCGGGTTGGTGGGGCTTTCGAACAGCACCAACCGAGTAGGTCTATCGCGCAGTTCCCGCTCGATCCCCGCGCGATCCTCGATCGACAGCAAAGTGTGCGTCACTCCGAATTTCGCCAGCAGGTGCTGCACGAGATAACGGGTCGGTCCGTAGGACTCGACGAATGCAAGCAGGTGATCGCCCTGCTTGCACAGCGCCAGCGCCGCGGCGGCGATGGTCGCGACGCCAGACCCGACCAGCAGGCAATCGTCTCGGCCCTGGAGCTTGGCGAGCGTGAGCTCGAGCTGACGCAAGGTCGGGTTCGTGTTGCGCGAGTAATAGAATCCCGGGCGCTCGCCGCGTGTGTAGCGCAGAGTCTCGGCCGTATCGTCGAACGAGAACTTGACGGACTGGTAGATGGGCGCGACCAGGGGACGATTGTCCGCGGGCATTTCGACCGGCGGAGGGTGATTCACGAACGTCGGATCCTTCATGGCGCCACGATAGTCGAGGCGGCGTGCCATGTCACGGTGCCAAATAGCGGTCCAGCTCGGCGTTGATGTCCCGGTTGCAGTCGAGGATCTGCGCCGCCGTCTCGGCGCGCAAACCGAGCTCGCGGAACGCGGCGTCGTCGGCTAAGCGCTGCAGAGTGGGCAGCGCCGATCCCTGTGCCGTGCAATCGGCCAGGCGGCGCGCGGCGTTCACGATGCTGCATTCGAAGCGCGCCGCGCCCGGCTGCGCTTCCCAGCGCGTCGCGACGGCAACGATCGGCTGCGGCATGCCCCACCTGGTCACCACGCAGGCCGCGACCTCGCGATGAAACTCCTCGACGATGAGGTCGTAATCCGCGCTCGCGAGCAGTGTGCCCGCCCATTCCGCGAGCTCATGGGCCTCGCGCAGCGTCACGGCCTTGCCGATGTCGTGCAGCAGGCCGCAGAGGTAACAAAGCCCGGGCTCGCTTCCTGAGGCGAGCGCGAGCTGGCGCGACCAGAGGGCGCTCGCGAGCGAATGCCGCCACAAGCGGCGCGCCTTGCGCTGATGTCCCGGTACGTCGAGCATCTTCGGCTGCAGCGCGAGGGTGAACGCCATGTTCGCGACTTCGTCGAGACCGAGCCACGCAACTGCATGCGTGAGCGAGACGATCGGCATCGCCGGCCGGTTCGGGGCCGAGGCGGCGATGCGCAGCACGTACATGGTGAGCGCCCGATCCGCCTTGATGACCTCAGAGAGCTGCTGCGCGCTCGCGTCTTCGCGCAGCTCCACGATGCGCACGGCCACTTCGGGAAGCTTCGGCACCGCGAAGGTGCCGTGCTCGAGGCTCCGCGCAAGGAGCGACCGTACCAGCCCGCAGTGGTCGTCCTCGCTCGCGGAATGATGCCTCGGAATCCGCATATCCTAAGGTAACGGCCGATCGAGGAATGACTTGAGCCGATCACGTCCGGTGCGATAAATGGGTACACTCACCCATCCATGAGTGCCCTCCTCGACCTGGGTTCAGATGCCGAACCGCGGCCCGCAACGGACGGCGCGCAGCCGCGGCTGCGCGAGATCCCGTACAACTACACCTCGCTTTCCGATCGCGAGATCGTGATCCGGCTGCTCGGCGCGGAGTCATGGGAGCTGCTCGACCAGCTGCGTGCCGAGCGGCGCACCGGCCGGTCGGCGCGCATGCTCTACGAAGTGCTGGGCGACATCTGGGTGGTGGATCGCAACCCGTTCCTGCAGGACGATCTGATCGACAATCCCAAGCGCCGCGCCCAGCTCATCGAGGCCCTGCACCACCGGCTGGGCGAAGTGGAGAAGCGCCGCGATCCCGCCATCGAGCGCCGCTCGCCCAAGGTGTCGCAGCTCCTGTCGGCCGCCCGCGCGGCCGTGGATCGTTTCGAGGCTCACTTTCCCGACATGATCGCGCTGCGCAAGCGGGCGCGGCGGGCGCTCAACAAGCACACCCGGGCCGACAACGTCCACTTCGACAGCTACGCCCGGGTCGCTCACGTCACGGATGCGACCGACTGGCGGGTCGAGCTGCCGTTCCTGGTGCTCACCCCCGATACTGAGGCTGAGATTCCCCATCTGGTGCGCGAGTGCGGCGCACTCGGCCTCACCGTGATCCCGCGCGGCGGCGGCACCGGATACACGGGGGGCGCGGTGCCGCTCACGCCATGGTCCGCGGTGATCAATACCGAGAAGCTCGAGGGGCTCGGACCCGTCGAATGGACGAGGCTGCCGGGCACCCAGGTCGCGAGCGCCGTGCTGTTCACCGAGGCCGGTGTGGTCACCCGCCGCGTCAGCGAAGCGGCCGAGCGCGAGGGCCTGGTGTTCGCCGTCGATCCGACCTCGGCCGACGCTTGCTGCATCGGCGGCAACATCGCGATGAATGCCGGCGGCAAGAAGGCGGTGTTGTGGGGCACCGCCGTCGACAATCTCGCCTGGTGGCGCATGGTCGACCCCGAGGGGAACTGGCTGGAGGTGACGCGCCTCGATCACAACCTCGGCAAGATTCACGATGCGCCCGTCGCACGCTTCGAGCTCGTTTGGAAGGATGGCGGCTCTCTGCCGGAGCAGGCGGCGATTCTGCGCACCGAGCAGCTCGCCGTCGATGGCGCGAACTTCCGCAAGGCCGGTCTCGGCAAGGACGTGACCGACAAATTTCTGGGCGGCCTGCCCGGAGTGCAGAAAGAGGGCTGCGACGGCATCATCACCTCGGCGCGCTGGCTCCTGCATCGCGCACCGCCGCACATGCGCTCGGTTTGCCTCGAATTCTACGGCCAGGCCCGCGACGCCATTCCCGCGATCGTCGAGATCAAGCGCTATCTGGACACGCACGGCAGGGCTGCCGGTGTCGTCCTCGCCGGTCTCGAGCATCTCGACGAGCGCTACCTGCGCGCCATCGGCTACAGCACCAAGTCCAAGCGCGGCACGCTGCCGAAGATGATCTTGCTCGGGGACATCGCAGGCCCGGAGGCCGCGGCGGTTGCCGCCGCCACCTCGGAGGTGGTGCGGCTCGCCAACGGCCGCTCGGGCGAGGGCTTCATCGCCGTGAGCCCCGCGGCGCGGCAGCAGTTCTGGCTCGACCGGGCCAAGACCGCGGCGATCGCGAAACACACCAACGCGTTCAAGATCAACGAGGACGTGGTCATTCCGCTCGAGCGGCTCGGCGAATACACCGATGCCATCGAGCGCATCAACATCGAGCTCTCCATCCAGAACAAGCTCGAGCTCGTCGCGGAGCTCACGGCGTACCTCTCGGGAGACGGCGCGGGGCTCGCGGCCGTACCCGACGCCCTCGAGCGGCGCGCCGACGCCCTCGCGCTGCTCGGCAGCGTGCACGCACGCTGGAGTCACTTGCTCGCGGCCATGGACGAGCCGGTGGAGCGTGATCGGCCGCGGCTCGAGGCCGTCGGCGTCCCCCTCCCGGAGAGCGCCGGCGGCACGGTGTTCGAGCGGCTTCAGGATCGCAGCATCCGGGTGAGCTGGAAATCGGAGCTGCGCGCCGGGCTCGCGCATATCTTCGGCGGGTCATCGCCTGCACTCGCCGAGTGCGACGCCTTGCACCGGCGCGTTCTGCAAGGTCGTATCTTCGTGGCGCTGCACATGCATGCCGGCGACGGCAACGTCCACACCAACATCCCGGTGAACTCGGACAACTATGCGATGCTCAATACCGCCAACTCCACGGTGGCGCGCATCATGCGCATCGCGCGG
>Ga0302311_10000363_pt1 | contig 57318 bp, 46 predicted proteins | sample III_Palsa_N1_3_FD_200449 | JGI IMG/M metagenome (GOLD analysis project Ga0302311, IMG submission 200449) | Peat permafrost microbial communities from Stordalen Mire near Abisko, Sweden - III_Palsa_N1_3 | ecosystem: Environmental > Terrestrial > Soil > Palsa > Peat permafrost | place: Sweden... | reverse complement strand
GCGATGGCTTTCCCACGCCGAGTGATGGTCACCTCTTCGCCGGCCAGCGCTTCGTTGAGCAACCGGGGCAGGTGATTCTTGGCTTCGGCGACGGAGTAGCTGGCCATCGGGTCAAGATAGCTATCTAGATGGCTATTGTCGAGACAGGCGCGGGTCTGCCATAGCGGCGCATGGCCGCCGACCTCGTTCAAGCCCGGGAGATTCTCCGCAGCGTTTTCGGCCATGCGGAGTTCCGCGGGCTGCAGGGCGAGGTGATCGGCGAGGCGCTGGCGGGGCGCAGCGCTCTGGCGGTGCTGCCGACCGGCGGCGGGAAAAGTCTTTGCTACCAGATCCCGGCGCTGGTGCGGCCGGGCCTTGCGCTGGTGGTCTCGCCGCTGATCGCGCTGATGAGCGACCAGGTGGAGGCGCTGAAGCAGGCTGGCGTGGCGGCGGCGCGGATGGATTCCGGTCTGGAGCCGCACGAGCGCGACGCGACCTGGCGGCGGGTCGAATCCGGCGAGCTGAAGCTGCTCTACGTGGCGCCCGAGGGACTGGCGAGCGAGACGGTGCTGCGCCGGCTGCGCAATGTCCCGCTGTCGCTGATCGCGATCGATGAGGCGCACTGCGTCAGCCAGTGGGGCCACGACTTCCGCCCCGACTACCGCGCGCTCGGGCGGCTCGCCGACCTCTTCCCCGACATCCCGCGCCTGGCGCTCACCGCCACCGCCGACGCCCGCACCCGCGCCGACATCCGCGCCGAGCTGCGGCTGGAGGACGCCCGCGAGTTCGTCGCCAGCTTCGCGCGGCCGGAACTGGCGTTGGCGGCCGAGCGCAAGACCCGCAGCGGCCGGCGGGTCGCTGAGCTGATCAAGGCGCGACCCGGCCGCTCGGGCATCGTCTACGCCGGCACGCGGGAGGGCACGGAGACCCTGGCCGAGGAGCTGGCGGGCCACGGCGTCGCGGCCAAGGCCTACCACGCCGGGCTCGACAAGCGGGTGCGCTCGGACCGGCTGGCCTGGTTCCTGGCCGAGGACGGCGCGGTGATGGTGGCGACGATCGCCTTCGGCATGGGGATCGACAAGCCCGACGTGCGCTTCGTCATCCACGCCGATCCGCCGGCCTCGATCGAAGCCTATTGGCAGGAGGTGGGCCGCGCCGGCCGCGACGGCGCGCCGGCCGAGGGGATCACGCTCTATGGTCCCGCCGACATGAACTGGGCGCTGCGCCGGATCGCCAGCCGCGGCCTGCCGGACGAGGTGCGGCAGGTGCAGGTGCGCAAGGTGCGCCAGCTCTACGCCATGCTGGAGGGCCTGGGCTGCCGCGCCGCCGCCGTGCGCCGCTATTTCGGCGAGACCGACGCCGAGCCCTGCGGCGTCTGCGACCTCTGCGTCGCGCCGGTGGAGGGCGTCGACGCCACCGAGGCGGCGCAGAAGGCGCTCTCGGCCGCGCACCGGCTGGCGGGCCGCTATGGGCGCGGCCGCATCGTCGACCATCTGCTCGGCAAGACCAAGGACGTAAGCGACACCGAGGCGGCGCTCTCCACCTTCGGCATCGGCGGCGACCTGAAGGCGGCGGCGTGGCGCGAACTGATCGACCAGCTGCTGTTCGAGGGCCTGCTGGTCGAAGACCCCAATGACGGCCGCCCGCTGATCGGTGTGGGGGACGCGGAGGCCGTGCGCGCGGTCTACCGCGGCGAGCGGCGCGTGCTGATGCGTCGCGCCATGACCGCCGAGCGCGAGGGCCGCGCGGGCCGGCGAGCGCGGACCGCCGAGGGGATCGAGCCGGGCGACGCGGCGACCTTCGAGGCCCTGCGCGCCTGGCGACGCGAGGAAGCCCGCCGCCAGTCGGTGCCCCCCTACGTCATCTTCGCCGACCGCACCTTGGCCGACCTGGCCCGCGAACGGCCGACGACGCTGGATGCGTTGACCCGGATCGGCGGGGTCGGCCAGGTGAAGCTGGCGCGGTATGGCGCGGCGGTGCTGGAGGTGCTCGGGAACGCGGGCTAGATATCCACCTCCGCATCCAGCGCATTGTCCTGAATGAACTCGCGGCGGGGTTCGACGAGGTCGCCCATCAGGCGGGTGAACATGTCGTCGGCGTCGTCGGCGTGGGCGACTTTTACCTGCAGCAGGGTGCGGGCGTTGGAGTCGAGCGTGGTCTCCCAGAGTTGCTCGGGGTTCATCTCGCCGAGGCCCTTGTAGCGCTGGATGGTAAGGCCGCGACGTCCGGCTTCGAACACCGCATCGACCAAGTCGAGCGGACCGCGCACGGTGGTGCTGCGGTCGCGGCGGCGGTAGGTCGCGGGCGAGCTGAACACCTCGGCCAGGGCCTTGGCGCGCTCGGCCAGGCGGCGGGCGTCGGCGGAGTGGCTGAGCAGATCGTCGAGCACGATGCGCTCGGTGACGCCGCGGCGGACGCGCGAGAACAGATAGCCGCTCTCGGCCCGCTCGCCCGACCAGGGACCGTCGCCCTCCTGGGCGTAGAGATCGAGGCGCGCGGCGGCGGCGGCGGGATCGGGCGTCTCGCCGAAGAGGCCGGCCAGCGCCGCCTGCTCGATGGCGAACGCCGGGGCGCGGGCGGCGAGACGGTCGACGTTGGCCTTGGCGGAGCGCGAGGCGGTGACCAGGGCCTCGAGGTCGCGGCCGGTGCGGCGCTCGCCGGACGCCAGGTCCAGCTCGGCGCCGTCGAGCCCCTCGTCGACCAGGAAGATCTCAAGATCCGGATCGTCCTTCAGGTAGCGCGAGGACTTGCCCTTGGTCGCCTTATAGAGCGGCGGCTGGGCGATATAGAGATAGCCGCGCTCGATCACCTGCGGCATCTGCCGGTAGAAGAAAGTCAGTAGCAGGGTGCGGATGTGGGCGCCGTCGACGTCGGCGTCGGTCATCACGATGATCCGATGGTAGCGGATCTTCTCGATGTCGAAGTCGTCGTGGCCGATGCCGGCGCCGAGGGCCGTGATCAGGGTGCCGATCTGGTCGGAGCCCAGCATCTTGTCGAAGCGGGCGCGCTCGACGTTGAGGATCTTGCCGCGCAGCGGCAGCACGGCCTGGTTCTCGCGGTTGCGCGCCTGCTTGGCCGAGCCACCGGCGGAATCGCCTTCGACCAGGAAGATCTCGGACTTGGCCGGATCCTTCTCCTGGCAGTCGGCCAGCTTGCCGGGCAGGGAGGAGATATCGAGCACGCTCTTGCGGCGGGTGAGTTCGCGGGCCTTGCGCGCCGCCTCGCGGGCGGCGGCGGCCTCGGCCACCTTCTGCACGATCAGCCGAGCCTCGGTGGGATGTTCCTCGAACCAGGACGCCAGCCCCTCGCCGACCAGGCCCTCGACGGCCGGCCGCACTTCGGAGGAGACCAGCTTGTCCTTGGTCTGGGACGAGAACTTGGGATCGGGCACCTTCACCGACAGCACGCAGGTCAGGCCCTCGCGGGCGTCCTCGCCGGTGAGCGTCACCTTCTCGCGCTTCGCCGCGCCGGAGCTTTCGGCATAGCCGGTGATCACCCGCGTCAGGGCGCTGCGGAAGGCCGAGAGGTGGGTGCCGCCATCCTTCTGCGGAATGTTGTTGGTGAAGCACAGGACGTTCTCATGATAGCCGTCGTTCCACCACAGCGACAGGTCGATGTGCACGGTCTCGCGCTCGCCGCGCACCACGATCGGGGTCTTGATGATCGGGGTCTTGGCCTTGTCGAGGTGGCGCACGAAGGCCTCGACGCCGCCCTCGTAGCGCATCGTCTCCTCGAACGGCTCGGCGCCGCGCAGGTCCTTCAGGATGATGTTGACGCCGGAATTGAGGAACGCCAGCTCGCGTAAGCGGTGCTCCAACGTCTTGCGGTCGAACTCGACGATGGCGAAGGTCAGCGGCGACGGCAGGAAGCTGACCTCGGTGCCAGTGAGAAACTCGCCGTTGTCGCGGTAGGGCGCGGCGCCGGTGATCGCCAGCGGCGAGACGGGATCGCCGTGGGCGAAGTTCATCTCGTGCTTCATCCCGCCGCGATAGACGGTGAGCCGCAGCCACTCCGAGAGCGCGTTGACCACCGAGACGCCGACGCCGTGCAGGCCGCCGGAGACCTTGTAGGAGTTCTGGTCGAATTTCCCGCCCGCGTGCAGCTGGGTCATGATGACCTCGGCGGCGGAGACGCCCTCGCCTTCGTGGATGTCGACCGGGATGCCGCGGCCGTCGTCGGTGACGGTGGCCGAGCCGTCGGCGTTGAGGATCACCTCGACCCGAGTCGCCCAGCCGGCCAGCGCCTCGTCGATGGCGTTGTCCACCACCTCATAGACCATGTGGTGCAGGCCGGAGCCGTCATCGGTGTCGCCGATGTACATGCCAGGGCGCTTGCGCACCGCGTCCAGGCCCTTCAGGACCTTGATGGAATCCGCGCCGTAATCGGCCGCGCCGTCGTCGATGGGTTCGTCCGTCATCCGTCATTCCATGGGGACAAGGCGGGAGGCTTCCACGCGCACGCCCAGGGCGCGTCCCTTGAGGGGTTCGAAGAGCGCTTCGTCCGTGCCGGTGAGAAAGGCTTGCAGACCGAGCGCCTCGATTTCTTCGGCGAGCGCGGCGCGCCGGGAGTGGTCCAGGTGCGCCGCGACTTCGTCCAATAACAATATAGGATTCGGCGGCGATTTCGCACGCGAAAGTCGCGCGCCTTGCGCCAAAACCAGGTTCAAAATCAGCGCTTTCTGCTCGCCGGTCGAGCATTCGGCCGCCGGACGACCGCGCTCGCGGTGGATGACCGCCAGATCGCAGCGATGCGGACCCGTGAGGGCCCGTCCGGCGGCCGCGTCGCGGGGGCGGGCCGCCGCCAAATCGGCTGACAGCCGGGCTTCGATTTCGGCCAGGGCGGCGCCCGCCAGCGCCATCTGCTCGTAGGCGCCGGTGAGCGAGAGGGTGGCCTGAGGGAACGGCCGGTCGCCGCGCTGGTCGATCTCGGTCCGCAGCGCCTCGACGGTGAAGGCGCGGCCCTCGGCCAGGCGCGCGCCGGCCTGGGCCATGCGGCCTTCCAGCGCGGTGAGCCAGGCCGGATCGGCGCCATCTTCCGACAGCAGCCGCGAGCGCTCGCGCAGGGCGCGTTCGTAGGCGGTCGCATGGGCCGCGTGGATTGGCTCGGCGGCGAACACCAGCCGGTCGAGGAAGCGCCGCCGGTCGGCCGCGCCCTCCAGGAAGAGTCGGTCCTGCGCCGGGGTCAGCCAGAGCGGCCGCACGTGCTCGGCGAGACGTCCGGGCGGCGTGGTCTCGCCGCCGATCCGCACCAGCCGCCGCGCCGCGCCGGGGCTCTCGAGGCCCGTGCCCAGCTGGACCTCGCCGTCGTCGGCCGCGACCACCGCCGAGATCGCCCAGGCCCGCCCTTGGGTCTCGTCGGGCCGGCGGCGGCCGAACTCGGCGAGGCCCGAGGCGCGCATGCCGCGGCCGGGCGAGAGCAGGCTCACGGCCTCCAGCAGGTTGGTCTTCCCCGCGCCGTTGGGACCGAACAGGTAGACGCTGCGGCCGCCGGCGTTCAGCGCGGCGCGCTCGTAGGAGCGGAAGTCGGTGAGGGTGAGGGTCTCGACGGCGGAGCGCATACCTACGCCCGAGCAGATCCAGGCCTCACCGTTCCGCGTCGATCGAGCGCCATTCGTGGGTGAGGTCGTCGAGCTTGGCTTTCAGGTCGGCGGCCATCGGGGTTTCGGCGGCGACGAGGCTGTCGGCGAGCTGTTCGGGCTTGCTGGCCCCGATGATCGGGGCGGTGATCGCCTTGTTGGCCAGCACCCAGGAGACGGCCATGGTGGCCATGCTCATTCCAGCTTCGGCGGCGACGCCCTTCAGCACCTCGACCGCCTCGAACTCGCGGTCGTGCCAGTAGCGCTCCTGGTAGCGCGCGCCGGCGTTGCCGAGGGTGAAACGGGTGCCTTCCGGCGGCGCGCCCTTGGCGTGCTTGCCGGTGAGCATGCCGCCGGCCAGCGGATTGTAGGGGATGACGCCGATGCCTTCCTCGTGCGCCAGCGGCAGCAGATCGCGCTCGAAGGTGCGGAACAGCAGGTTGTAGCGCGGCTGGATCGAGGAAATCCGGGCCAGACCCTTCACCTCGGCCCGGCCGACGCCCCGCGCCACCTTGTAGGCCGGCCAGTTGGAGACACCGACGTAGCGGGCCTTGCCGCTCTTCACCACCGTGTCCAGCGCCTCCAGCGCCTCATCGAGCGGGGTCGTCGGGTCGTAGCTGTGCAGCTGGTAGAGATCGACGTAGTCGGTCTGCAGTCGCTTCAGCGAGGCGTCGATGGCGCCCAGGATGTGCTTGCGGCTCATCCCCTGGTCCCAGTGGCGCCGGCCGGTGCGGCCGACGCACTTGGTGGCCAGGATGTAGTCGTGGCGCTTGCCGACCAGCCAATTGCCGACGATCTCCTCGGTGCGGCCCACGGTGTTGCCGCCGCCGCCGAGCGGATAGACGTCGGCCGTGTCGAGGAAATCGATCCCGCCCTCGGCGGCCTTGTCGAGGATGGCGTGGCTGAGCGGCTCCTCGCACTGGAGCCCGAAGGTCATGGTGCCGAGGCAGAGTCGCGAGACGGAAAGGCCGGTGCGGCCGAGCTGGGTTCTTTGCATGGGCGTATTTTAGGCCCGCGGAGCGCCCGTGAACAGGCTCGAACGTTGCAGACGCGGCTTTGCGCCCCCTCCGTCTCGACGCGCTGCTAGCGCGCCGATCCACCTCCCCCGCGTCGCTCCGCTATGCGTGGGAGGAGCTAGGTTTTGCTCCTCACCCGTGAAACGGGGAGGGGGACCATCCTCCGTAGCCGCAGGCGAAGGAGGACGGTGGAGGGGGCGCAAGGCCGCGCCTCAGGCCCGCAGCGGCATGAGCACGTACTGAACGCCCGCGTCCGTAGGATCTAGCACCAGGGTCGGGTCGAGGCCGGTGGCGCCGGCGGCGTATTCGGCGAAGCGGAACTCGGCGATCTCGCCGCCGATCTGGGCCGCGACGTCCAACATGTAGCGGGCGTTGAAGCCGATCTCGAAGGGCTCGCCCTCGTAGTCGACCTCCAGCTCCTCGACCGCCTGGCCGGCGTCCATGTTGCGCACGGTGAGAGTCATGCGGCCGCTCTCGATGGAGAGCTTCACCGCCCGGCTCTGTTCGGTGGAGATGGTCGCCACCCGGTCGACGGCGGCCGCGAACAGCGCCTTGTCGAGCGTCATCAGCCGCTTGTTGTCGCGCGGGATCACCCGTTCGTAGGGCGGGAACGAGCCATCGATCACCTTGGAGGTCATGGCGGCGTGGTCGAAGCCGAAGCGGACCTTCTGGGCCGAGACGCCCATGGTGATGGTCTCGCCGGCGTCGTCCATCAGCCGGCGCACCTCGTTGATGGTCTTGCGCGGGATGATCACGCCCGGCGCGCCGGAGAAACCCTCGGGCGCCGGCATCTCGGCCAGCGCCAGCCGCCGGCCGTCGGTGGCCACCGCGCGCAGCTTGGTCACGCCGTCCTCGACCACCGCATGCAGGTAGAGGCCGTTCAAATAGTAGCGCGTCTCCTCGGTGGAGATGGCGAACCTGGTCTTGTCGATCAGCCGGATCAGGTCCGTGGTGTCGATGGCGATGGGATCGGACAGGCCCTCCGACGACATCATCGGGAAGTCGCCGGCCGGAAGCACCGGCAGGTTGAAGCGCGAGCGCCCGGCCTGCACCGTCAGCCGCGGGTCCTCGCCGGTGTAGCTCAGCGACACGTCCGCGCCCTCGGGCAGCTTGCGGACGATCTCATAGAGGGTGTGGGCCGGGGCGGTGATCTGGCCGGGCGCCTCCACCTGCGCGGGGCTGGAGTCGGCGATCTCCATGTCCAGGTCGGTGGCGGAAAAGGCCACCTGGCCCTGGCTGGCGGACAGCAGGACGTTCGACAGGATGGGGATCGTGTTGCGCCGTTCCACGACGCTCTGCACGTGTCCCAGGGCCTTCAACAGCGTGGCCCGCTCAATCGTCAGCTTCATCCAGGTCCGATCCGTGACGGCCGCGGCGCATTCCCCCCGCGCGGCGTTTGGGTGATTGGACGCGGCAGATTAGACGAAACCGCGCGCGGCGGAAGGGCTCAAGACCGGCTCAGGCTTTTGTATCCACCGACGCGCCGTTGCCGCCGTCGCCGGCGGCGCCGTAAGGGTTCTGCGCGGGCGGCTCGGCGGCCTCGGCGCCGGACGAGCCCTTGGCCGCGACAATGACCATCGCCGGGCGCACCAGCCGTCCGAACAGCTCGTAGCCGGGCTGGATCACCTGCAGCACGCCGCCGGCGCCGACGTCGGCGGCCGGCTGTTCCTGCACCGCCTGGTGCTGGTGCGGATCGAATTTCGCGCCGCGCACGGGGTCGACCTTCTTCAGGCCATTACGCTCGAAGGCGGCCATCAGCTCCTTCTCGGTCATCTCCAGGCCGATGGCGAGGTTCTTGACCAGCGGATCGCCGGCGTCCTTCGGCGCGTGCTGCATGGCGCGCTGCAGGTTGTCGGCGACGCCCAGCAAGTCGCGGGCGAACTTCTGGATCGCATAGGCGCGCGAATCGTTTGCGTCGCGCTCGGCGCGGCGCTTGGTGTTCTCGGCCTCGGCGGCGACGCGCAGCATCTGGTCCTTCAGCGACGCCACTTCGGCGCGCAGCGAGTCCAGATCCGCGGGTTCGACCGCTTCGGCGTTCGCGTCGGCCTGGGGCTCGGCGCCCGCCGCCGGCGTTTCGTCGTCACTCATAAGTGTCTTCTCACCCATCCATGATTCGCCCGAGCGTCCGCGCCGTATAGTCGACCAGCGGGATCACGCGGGCATAGTTCAGCCGGGCCGGACCGATCACGCCGATCGCGCCCAGCACCTTCTGTCTGCCGCTCATATAGGGCGCCGCGATCACGGCGGAACCCGAAAGCGAGAACAGCCGCGTCTCCGCGCCGATGAAGATGCGCACGCCCTCGGCGACGCGGACAAGATCGAGCAGGCCGATCAGTTGCTCCTTCTGCTCCAGATCATCGAACAGGCGGCGCACCCGCTCCAGGTCGGCGAGGGTTTCCGGATCGCCGAGCAGGTTGGCGTGGCCGCGGACGATCAGCGCGCGGTCGGTCTCGCCGCCGCCGCCCCAGGCCGCCAGGCCTTCCTCGACCAGGCGCGCGCTGACCGTGTCGAGTTCGCGGCGGGCGCGCTCCAGCTCGCTGTCCACCTCCATCCGCGCCTCGGCCAGGGTGCGACCGCGCAGGCGGGTGTTGAGGAAGTTGGACGCCTCGGCGAGCGCCGAGGGCGTGACGCCGGCGGGGCGGCGCATCAGCCGGTTCTCCACCTGGCCGTCGTCGAACACCATGATCGCCAGCGCCTGGTCGGGGCCGAGGGCGACGAACTCGACGTGCTTCACCCCCGCCTCGCGCACCGGCGACATCACCACCCCGGCCCCGCCGGCGAGGCCGGAGAGGATCGAGCTGGCCTCGTTCAGCGCATCGTCCATCGAGCGGCCGTGGGCGGTGAGGCGGGCCTCGATCGAACGACGGTCCTCCTCGGCCAGGTCGCCGACCTCCAGCAGGCCGTCGACGAAGAGGCGCAGGCCCATGTGGGTCGGCATCCGGCCGGCGCTGATGTGCGGCGCGTCGAGCAGGCCAAGTTCGGCCAGATCCTGCATGGTGTTGCGGATCGAGGCGGGGGAGAGCGCCACCCCGGCCCTGGCGATGGTGCGCGAGCCGACCGGCTCGCCGGTCTCCAGATAGGTCTCGACGATGAGGCGGAATATGTCGCGGGCGCGGGCGTCCAGCTCCGCGAGCGAAGGTCCGTTCACGACCGAGATGCCGACGAGCGGGTTGGTCATCGTTGCGGATAAGGATAAGCCCCGCCCCACCCGGCGCAAGCGGCGGCGGACAAGTGAGAACCAGCATGGCCGAAAGACCCTCCGGACGGGCGCCCGACGCCCTGCGCAAAGTCACTCTGGAGACGGGCGTCAACCGCTACGCCGAGGGCTCGTGCCTGGTCTCGTTCGGCCACACCAAGGTGCTGGTCACCGCCAGCCTCGACGAAACCGTGCCCGGCTTCCTGCGCGGCCGGGGCCAGGGCTGGGTGACGGCGGAGTACGGCATGCTGCCCCGGGCCACCCACACCCGCGGCCGGCGCGAGGCGGCGGAAGGCAAGCAGTCGGGCCGCAGCCAGGAGATCCAGCGCCTGATCGGCCGCTCGCTGCGCGCGGTCACCGACATGAAGGCGCTGGGCGAGCGCCAGTTCACCCTCGACTGCGACGTGATCCAGGCCGACGGCGGCACCCGCACCGCGGCGATCACCGGCGCCTGGGTGGCGCTGCGCCTGGCCACCCGCTGGCTGAAGGACGAGGGCGTGATCGCCAACGACCCGATCCGCGACCACGTCGCCGCCATCTCCTGCGGCGTCCACCAGGATGCCCCCGTGCTCGACCTCGACTACGAGGAGGATTCCAGCGCCGAGGCCGACGCCAACTTCGTGCTCACCGGCGCCGGCGACATCGTCGAGATCCAGGCCACCGGCGAGCGGCGCGGCTTCACCCGGGTGGAGTTCGAATCGCTGTTCAGCCTGGCCCAGCAGGGGATCGCCGAACTGGTGGAGCTGCAGAAAGCGGCGATCGCGTGATACGTGTGCTCGGCGGCCGGCTGTCGCCACCGTAAATTTCCCTTATTAACGGTCCCCCGGCCCTGGCGGCGGGCACACAGGTCCGGCCGCCGGCGGACGTTCTTGTCGAATTCACGCTGTCAAAGACCGCCCGGCGGCGACGCCGGGACGGCACAAAGCCCTGCGGTTTTCACCGCCGTCAAGACCGGAGCTCTACGCTCGGCCATCAGCCGCTCGCACAACGCCCGTCGGGGCCGACTAGTAGGCCGGCGGCGGGTAGTAATATGGCGGCGGCGGCGTCGAGGCCGCGCCGGCGATGGCGCCAGTCCCCCCGCCCACCGCCGCGCCGATCGCGGCGCCCGGGGCGCAGATCGGAAGCGTCACGAGACAGCCTATGGCGGCGCCCAGGGCTGCGCCGGTCATGCCGCCGCCCAGGGCGTGTGCGCCGGGCTGATTGGGGTAGTAGTACCCATCCCCGTAGTAGGGCCTACCGCCGTAGGGAGACCCGCCGTAGTAGGGCCTGCCGCCATAGTAGGGTTGGCCGCCATAGTAGGGCCTACCACCGTAATAGGGCTGGCCCCCGTCGTAGGGCCTGCCGCCGTAATAGGGTTGGCCGCCGTAATAGGGTTGGCCGCCGTCGTAGGGCCGACCACCATAGGCGGGCCCGCCGTCGTTGGAGGGCCTACCGCCGTAGTAGGGGCTATCGCCATAGCGGGGGCCGCCGCTGTCGGAGGGCCTATTACCGTAGGAGGGCCTATCGCCGTTGGAGGGCCCATCGCGATAGGAGGGGCCGCCGCTGTAGGAAGGCCCACCGCCGTTGTTGGGCCCCGCGTCCTGAGCGAAAGCCGCGCCCGCCATCAGAGCGCACGCAGCAATTCCCGTGATCAAGGCGCGGATCATGCTAGCTCTCCTTAGCTGTGGCGCGGGCTATCAGGCTCGCGACGACGGTGGTGACAACGGCAATACAGTAGAACATAACATCTGTTCCGGCGCCGGACTCAAAACAACGGCAACGGTTGTTCCTTGCCACGCGCTCCACTGAGAAATTTATCAGCCGAACCGGTGTGGCGCCAGCGACGTGGTTGACGCAGGCGCGTGGTTTGGGCGCCGAAGTCCCACGGTTGTCTCGGCCCGGCCGCGCCTCAATGTAGATCAATGGGCTTGGCCTAAGGGGCCATGCCGCGGCGGGGCGCTTCGCTTTCCCCCCGGCGCAGCCGGCCGCGACGTCCGCTTCCGGGCATGACGCCAAAGCGTGCTGTCGACCGAGGGCGTGTAAAAACGTGGACGTCTCGATTTTCCACGCAAGAACTCACCCGAGTGCCAGGTCTTTTCGGCTGCGCCGCGCACATCTCGGTCGCCTCTCGCCGTTCGGCTGGAATGACATTGCGCCGGATTTTGCCGCGTCTGAGTTTTTACACAGCCTGGACCCTTAGCTGAAGTTCGCGGGGTCCGCTTTTGGGAAGGCCAGTGGGCGGAGTCAGACGCGCGCGGCGACGCCCGAGGCCGTCGCGTGCAAGAGCGGCATGTTGTCGGCGGACGCCATGCTCGAAACCAGGGCGGTCTTTGCGGCGTCCGGGGGCGCAAACGCTGCAGCGGTTTGGGCGAAACGGGCCACCTTGGGATCGATCAGCGTCCCGCCGTGACCGTCGCTGAGCACCGGATAGGCGCCGGCGATGGTTCCGGCGAGGGTGAATTTATAGGTCTTGCCGCCGTCGCTCAGCACCAGGGTCGAGCCGCTCACCGTGGCGGAGGCGCCCGAGACGAAGGCGATGCTCCTGAGGTCGATGTCCTCGTTGGCGCCGTTGAAGTTGGAGATGACGTTGGCGAAAGTCCCGCCGGCCGCCGGAGCGTCCGCCGCATCGATCTGCAGCACCGCCGAACCGGTGGGCGGCGCCGCGAACGTCACGCCGCCGGTTCCGAGCGCGCCGGCCGTCCCCAGTTCGAGCGTCCCACCGCTGATCACCGCGCTGCCGCTGAAGCCCGCGCCCGAGCCGCTGACCAGCAGATCGCCGCCACCGAGTTCGACGATCGCGCCCGATCCCGCCAGGGTCCCGGCCAGGGTCCCCGCCCCCGCGACCCGCACCTGGCCATTGTCGGTCAGCCGACCGCCCGAGAGCACCGTCAGGTCGCCGGCCGTGCCGCCGGAGAGCACCTCGGTCCCGCCGCTCGACACCACTGCATGGTTGGCGAGGCTGGCCGAGAAGGCATACCCCATGCCGCCGCCCAGAATGGTGGTCTCGTCCGCCACGCCGCCCGAGGAAAGGATCTCCCGGCCGCCATCGCTCACCACGGTCCCGGTGGTCGTCCCCGAGGCCAGGACATAGAGGATCCCGCCGCTGGACACCGTCGCGTAGACAACGCTCCCGCCGGAGACAGCCGCGTTGCCGCCACTGAGCGTGATCCCGCTCGCGACGCCGCCGGAATAGACGTACGCCCTGCCGCCGCCCAGCACCATGGTTCCGCGCGCGACGCCGCCCGACGAAACGAACTCCAAGCCGCCGCTGCTCAGCAACGACGCGGTGGTCGTCCCGGAGACCTGCACGTATTCCACGCTGCCGCTGGAGACCGTGGTCCCGATCACCGAGCCGCCCGAAGAGACGTACACCTTGGCCCCGAGCAGCGTGGCGTCGTAGAGACCCTCGTCAGCGCCGCTCGATAGCGTCACGCCCCGCACCACCGTCGTCGCCGAGACCGGTCCGGCGGTGAAATCGCCCTTAACGTTCTCGCCGAAATCCGCCGTCCCGAGGCTCTGGACGGTCTCATCGCTGGCGGATCCATCGAACGCCAGGGCCAGCAGGCCGCCGCTGTGGACCGTGCCGCCGGAGGCTACGCCGCCCGACAAGACGATCTCCTCGCCGCCGCTCTGGACCGTGTCGCCCGTGGCCACGGCGCCATTGCTGATGATTTCCTTGCCGCCGCTTAGGACGGTGTCGCCGAAGGCGGTTCCGCCCTCCACCCAGAACTCTCCGCCGTTTCGGACTGTAACGGCGCTGACGGTTCCGTCGGGCCACAGTTGCAAATATCCGCTGCTCTGGACGGTCACGCCGCTGGCGGTTCCGCCACTGTCCACGGCCAAGCTCGCGCCGCTCTGGACCGTCGCGCCGTTGGCGACGCCGCCCGAGAAAACAAATGATATGTCATCACCGCCTTCGAGCAGCGTATCCGTGGCCGATCCGGTGAGCTCCAGGCTTCCGTCAAGGATCAGCGCGCCCGTGGCCGTCGCGCCGCTGTCGATCTGCAATGTGTTGTTCGTCTCTTCTTCACCGCCTGAAACCGTCACGTCGCTGGCGGTCCCCCCAGACAAGATTTCAAGGTAGCCGCCGTTCTCCGCTCCCCCAACCGTCACGCTGCTGACGGAACCGGCAGCGGAATTGAAGGTGTCGATAAGGTCTCCCGTCCCCTCCACCACCCCGCCCCTGGACTCCGTCAGCTCCCTACCGACCCCCCCTGACAAAAGCGTCACCGAGCCGCCGCTGCGGATGGTGCTGGACTCGACCGTGCCGCCGGAGAGGACGAGCACCTCGACGCCGCTCGAGACGGTCAGGCCGCTGCTGGTGACGCCAGAGGAGACGGTGATGATCATCGGTGAGCGCTCCCGAGTTTGGGCCCGGTCAGAGCATGGTCGCGGTGGCCGCCAGAACGATGTTATGCCGGTTGTAAATCAGGCTCAACCGGCGCGGCCGCCGGCGGCGGCGGATGGTCATAAAGCAACCGAATGTCCGGTCCCGGGAACGCCTCCAACGGAGAGGTTCCCCCCAACTCGGAACTTCGGAGCGTCCGCTTGCTGGGCGGCGGCCCAGCCGCGACGGCGCCTCTGACCTCACTTCGTCGCCGGCTTTCACGCGCGACCGCGGCAGGCTCCTGTCAGGCCGCGAGCAGCTTGTCGTCGATCTCCCGGGCGCGGATCGAGGCCGGCCGGTTCTGCATCCGCTCGCTGTAGCGCTCGAAGGCCGGGCGCTTGTCGATCGCGCCGAACTGCATGCCCCAGCCGATCTGCGCGCCGACATAGACGTCGGCGGCGGTGAACGTGTCGCCGACGATGAAATCGCGGCCGCTGACGGCGGTTTCGAGCGCGTTCAGCGCGTCGGCCGTGTCGCCCCAGCCGACCATGCGCTTCTGCTCCGGCTTCACCTGGACGCCGAGCGCGCCGGAGACGATCACGCTCTCCACCGGTCCCGCGCCGAAGAACAGCCAGCGGTAATAGGGCGCGCGGCGGCGATCGCCCGGGGGCGGGGCGAGGCCGGCGTCCGGAAAGGCGTCGGCGAGATAGGCGCAGATCGCCGCCGCCTCGGTCACCACCGCCTCGCCGTGGCGGATCGCCGGGATCTTGCCCATCGGGTTGATGGCCAGGTACTCGGGGCCCTTCAGGGTGGTGGCGTAGTCCATGATCTCGGTCCGGTAGGGCTGCCCCAGCTCCTCCAGCATCCAGCGCACGATCCGGCCGCGCGACATCGGGTGGGTGTAGAAGACCAGTTCGTCGGACATGGCGTTTCCCTCTCGGTTGGCGACCCGCGCCGCCATGGAGGGTTAGACTAGCGCACGGGGGCTGTCAGCCTGATGGCAGCAGCGTCGCGGCGTGTGTCGCCGCCCGCGCAGGTTGCGTCTTCACGGCGTCCGAGGCGGCGCGCTAGTGTGGCCGCCGTGAAGCTAAGATTGATCGCATTCGTGCTGGCGGCGCTGACGCTGGTCGCCGCCCCATCGGCGTTCGCCAAGTGCACCCTGCAGAAGTTCACCGACTTGCCGGTGACGATGGTCGGGCTGCGGCCCGTGATCACGGTCAAGATCAATGGCGCCGAGGTCAAACTGTTCATCGACACCGGATCGTTCGCCAACACCCTCAACCCCGACGTCGCGGCCCGGATCGGCCTGCGGCTCACGGACCTTCCGCCAGACTTCGTGATCCGTGGGCTCACCGGCGAGGCCCGCATGCGCCTGGCCACCGCTCGCGACTTCACCTTCCTTGGCGCCGAGCTGCACCAGGCGGAGTTTCTCGTCGCCGAGCACGGCATGGGCGGCGCCGATGGCCTGGTCGGCCAGCAGATCATGGGCAAGTTCGACGTCGAGTACGATTTCGCCAAGGGCGTGGCGCGCCTCTTCATCCCCAAGGACTGCCCGGCGAACGCCAACCTGGGCTATTGGAACCCGGGACGGGTCGGCTACATCCCGATCCATTCGATCGAGGCGCCGTCCACCGACATCGTCGGCGAGGCGAGCATCAATGGCGTCAAGGTGCATGTGGTGTTCGACAGCGGCACGCCGCGGTCCGCCCTGACGGTCGATGCGGCGCGGCGCGCCGGCGTGCGGCTCGACGGGCCAGGGGTTGAGTACGCCGAGGTCAGCGGCGGCGCCGGCGACCGGGTGATCGACACCTGGATCGCGCCGTTCGACAGCTTCGCGATCGGCGATGAGACGGTGAAGAACGCGCGTCTGCGCCTCGGCAGGTTCGAGCTCGACGACGGCGACATGCTGCTGGGCGCCGACTTCTTCCTCTCGCACCACATCTATGTGGCGCGCAGCCAGAACCGGCTCTATTTCAGCTACAACGGCGGCCCGGTGTTCGACCTGGAACAGGCCGGCGCGCAAAAGCTGGCGCCGCAGAGCCAAACCTCCGCATCGCCGGCCGCGGGCGGCGGCGAGAGCGCGGAGACGTTCGCGCGCCAAGCGGCCGCGGCGGAGGCCAGGCATCAATATGACGAGGCGATCGCCGACTATGGCCACGTCATCGCGCTGGAGCCGAACGATGCGCAGCACTTCTACGACCGGGGCGTGGCGCTCCGCCTCGACGACCAGGCCAGCAAGGCGATGGACGACTTCAACGCCGCCCTGAAGCTCCAGCCGAACGATGTGGCGGCGCTGATGGCGCGGGGCGCGTTGCGGCTGGAGAACCAGGACGTCGGCGGGGCGGGCGCCGATTTCGATGCGGCGATGAAGGCCGATCCCGGGATGGCGGAGGGCGCCGCGGAACTCTACGCCGACGCCGGTCTCTATGAAGCGGCGCTCGCCGATTTCGACCGCTGGATCGCCGGCCATCCCCGCAACGAGGATATCGCCGACGCGCTCGGCGCGCGGTGCCACGCCCGGCTGATGCTGGGCCGGCAACTCGACCAGGCGCTCGCCGACTGCAGCCTGTCGCTCCACTTTCAGCCGGGCGATTCCGACGTCACCGACGACCGCGGGCTGCTGGAACTGCGCCTCGGAAAGCTCGATCCCGCCCTCGCCGACTTCGACCAGGTCGTTCACGCACGCTCGAAGGACGCCTGGGCGCTCTATGGCCGCGGCGTCGCCGAACTGCGCAAGGGCCTGAAGCCGAAGGGCGACGCCGACATCGACGCGGCGAAGGCGATCGACTCCGACATCGCCGCCACGGCCGCGAAGATCGACATCGCGCCCTGAACGTCACTCCTCGAGCGGCTCGGGATCGTCTTCTGGCGGGCCGGGTTCGAACATGAGCAGGTCGCCCGGCTGGCAGTTCAGCTCGCGGCAGAGGGCGTCGAGGGTGGAGAAGCGCACCGCGCGCGCCTTGCCGGTCTTCAGGATCGAGAGATTGGCGATGGTGACGCCCACGCGGTCGGCCAGCTCGGTCAGCGACATCCGCCGCTCCAGCAGGATCCGGTCGAGGTGGACGCGGATGGGCACCTGGGCGGCCTAGATGGTCAGTTCCGCGTCGCGGCGCAGGCGCGCCCCTTCGCGGAACACTTCGGAGAGCACGACGATCACCAGCACCGCGAACCAGGCGGTCAGGTTGAGGTCGAACCCGGACGAGCGGTGGGCGCCGAGGAAGAAGTGGTCGAGCGCGCCGAACAGGTAGCTGTCGACCTCGATCAGCGCCAGCACCAGCGCGATCACCCGCAGGCGACGCACATTGTCCGGATGGAACGGGTCGCCGGCGATCAGGGCGCCGAAGATGCGGCGCAGCCGCTGGACGATGACGATCACCCCGATCAGCGACAGCTCGGCCCCGCCGAGCTGAGCCGCCGCGGCGAGGCCAAGCGCGTGACCCATGATCCGAGAGTGGGCGTAGAAATCGCCGGGCAGCACCTGGGGATCGAAGCTGATCAGCAACAGACCCAGCACCGCGAGGCCGACGAGCACGGCGACGCCCCAGAGGACGAAATAGGAGACGTCCAGGATCACCTTCAGGAAGCTCGACACCGAGCCGGGCCCGAGCGCGCGGATCATCGCAAGGCTCCCCTCCAGACGCGAATTCGCCTTCCTCCCCGCCGAGGGAAGGAAGGCGAACATGCCTCCAACCGGGAGGCCGCGCCAGCGGCTCCCACTAGAGCGCGTTGGTGACGAGCGCGACGGCGGCCAGCGGCAGGCCGGCGACCACCAGCAGGTTGATCAGCGCGAGCGCGGAACGGTCGAAGAGCTTCAGGATCTTGGTCATCGGATTATCCCCGTGATTGTGCGTTGCAACATGAAATGTGGTCGAAACCACCTCGAAACAACCCTTACCGGCTGCCCCGTTGCGCTTATCAATATGGGCGTATCGTTTTTCAATCAAATGAATTTATCGATAAACGATATTAACATTTTGCAATGCATTAAAATTCGGTTAGGCGATGTTCCCACCCGTCTGTCCCCCGGGGCTGTGACGCGTGCCCAAGGAGCCATGCCGGGCTTGAAGCGTTGCCGCGATGAGAGGTCCCGAGCATGCTGAGCGACCCCGAGACCGATCCGTCCCCGATCCTGCCGGCGCACATCGAACAGACGGTGCTGGCGATCGCCAGGCTGCACAATGCGCACGACCGCCGCGCAACGCCGCTTCAGCTCCTGGTCGATCGTCTCACCGCGATCGTCGCGCGACCCGCCTTCGTCGGCGCGACGCTCCTGACGGTGGCCGTCTGGATCGTGGCGAACCTCCTCCTGCGCCGGTTTACCGGCTGGAGCTTCGACAGGCCGGCGTTCCCCTGGCTGCAAGGCGCCGGCGAATTGGCCGCCATCCTCATCACGACGCTGGTTCTGATGAGCCAGCGCCGCAAGGACGAGCTGTCGGAGTTGCGCGAGCAGCTGACGCTCGAACTGGCGATCATGACCGAACAGAAGGGCGCGAAACTCATCGCGCTGCTCGAAGAGATGCGGCGCGACAATCCATTGCTGGCGAACCGCGTGGACGCGCAGGCGGACGACATGTCGATCGCGGCGGACCCCGAGGCCGTCCTGGAAGCGTTCAAGGAGGCTCAGGACAGCGTGGCGACCGAAGCCGGCCTGGAAGATACGGCGCAGTAGCCGGCCCCGCTTGCGCCGCGGCCCGCGCCGGGCGACTAGGGTGGCATGGCTCTTCGGCTCGTTCCCGGCGCCCGTCTCGTCGCGGCCACCCACAATCCCGGCAAGGCGCGCGAACTGGCGGCGCTGCTGGAGGGGCGATTCGAGGTGGTGACGGCGGGCGCCCTGGGCCTGGCCGAGCCGGAGGAGACCGAGCAGACCTTCGAGGGCAACGCTCTGGTCAAGGCGCGGGCGGCGGCCAGGGCGTCGGGCCTGATCGCGCTGGCGGACGATTCGGGGCTGTCGGTGGCGGCGCTGGGCGGGGCGCCGGGCATCTTCTCGGCCCGGTGGGCGGGGCCGGATCGCGACTTCGGCCGCGCCATGGCCCTGGTCCAGCAGCGGCTGGCGGAGAGCGAGAGCGACGATCCGGCCGCCTGGTTCACCAGCGCGCTGGCGGTCGCCTGGCCGGACGGGCCGGCGGTGACGGTGGAGGGCCGCGTCGATGGGCGGCTGACCTTCCCGCCGCGCGGCGACAAAGGCTTCGGCTACGACCCGATCTTCCTGCCCGAGGGCCACGAGCGCACCTTCGGCGAGATGGAGGAAGCCGAGAAGGAGACGCTCAGCCACCGCGCCCGCGCCTTCGCCAAGCTGAAGGCGGCGCTGCTTGACTGAGCCGGCCGAGCTCGGCGTCTACGTCCACTGGCCCTACTGCGCGCGGATCTGCCCCTACTGCGACTTCAACGTGGTCCGCGATCGCGGCGACGGCGCGGCGCAGGCGGCGCTGGCCCGCGCCATCCTGGCCGACCTGCCGGCGCAGGCCGAGCGCGCCGGGCGCCGGCGGCTGGTCTCGATCTTCTTCGGCGGCGGCACGCCCTCGCTGATGGCGCCGGAGAGCGTGGCGGAAATCATCGCGGCGGCGCGCACGCTCTTCGACGCCGCGCCGGACCTCGAGGTGACGCTGGAAGCCAACCCCACCGACGCCGAGGCCGGCCGGTTCGCGGCGCTGGCCGACGCCGGGGTGAACCGGCTGTCGCTGGGGGTGCAGTCGCTGGACAACGCCGCGCTGGCCTTCCTCGGCCGCAACCACGGCGCCGCCGAGGCGCGGCGCGCCGCCGGGATCGCCGCCCGCGCCTTTCCGCGCCTCTCGCTGGACCTGATCTACGCCCGGCCGGGCCAGAGCCTCGCCGCCTGGCGCGCCGAGCTGGCCGAGGCGCTGGCGCTGGGGCCCGAGCATGTCTCGGCCTACCAACTCACCATCGAGGCCGGCACCGCCTTCGACCGCGCCGTGGTTCGCGGTCGCTGGGCGCCGCCGGGAGACGACCTCGCGGCCGGCCTGTTCGAGACCACCCAGGACGTGCTCGGCGCGGCGGGGTTCGAAGCCTACGAGGTCTCCAACCATGCACGCGGCGCCGCGGCCCGCTCACGCCACAACCTGATCTACTGGCGCGGCGGCGACTATCTCGGGGTCGGACCCGGCGCGCACGGACGCATCACCGACCCGGACGGCGCTCGTTGGGCGACGCTGACGCCGGCGCGGATCGGCGACTATGTCGCCCGCGTGACGACCACCGGCTGCGGCCTCGCCGAGCGCACCTGGCTGACGGCCCGGGAGGCGGCGCAGGAGCGGCTGCTGATGGGGCTGCGCACCGTTGAAGGGGTGGCGCGCGCCGAGCTGGCGGCGCTGGCGCTGGATCCGTCCGTGATCGGCGCACTGGCCGAGGCCGGGTTGCTGGCGACGCCAGACGAGCGGCTGGTCGCCACCCCCACCGGGCGCCGGGTGCTCGACCGCGTGGTGCTCGAACTCGCGAACGGGGCCGACGCGGGCTAGAACGGCGGCGATGGCTCCGCGACCGCCGCCGCCCGCGCTCTCCGATGCGCCGCTCGCCCCCGGTCTCTACCTGGTGGCGACGCCGATCGGGAACCTGCGCGACATCACCTTGCGCGCCCTCGACGTGCTCGCCGCCGCAGACTTGGTGCTGGCCGAGGACACCCGCGTCACCGGCAAGCTGCTGGCCGCCTACGGCATCTCCAAGCGGCTGGAGCGCTATGACGAGCACGCCGCCGCCAGAGCCCGGCCCAAGGTGCTGGCGGCGCTGGCGGGAGGCGGGCGGGTGGCGCTGTGCTCCGACGCCGGCACCCCGCTGGTCTCCGATCCCGGCTACCGGCTGGTGATCGAAGCGCTGGAAGCCGGCGTCGCGGTCTGGCCGATCCCCGGCGCCTCCGCGGCGCTGGCGGCGCTCAGCGTCGCCGGTCTGCCGACCGACCGCTTCCTGTTCGCCGGCTTCCCGCCGCCGAAATCCGGCGCGCGGCGGACCTTCCTGGAGAGCCTGAAGGGCGTCCGCGCCACCCTGATCCTGTTCGAAGGCGCCTCGCGCCTCGGGGCCTCGCTGGCCGACATGGCCGCGGTGCTGGGGCCGCGCCCGGCGGCCGTCGCCCGCGAGCTGACCAAGCTGCACGAGACCCTCACGCGCGGCGACCTGGCCAGCCTCGCCGCCGATCCGACGCTCGCCGCGCCGAAGGGCGAGGTCGTGATCGTCATCGGCCCGTCGCCGGAGGAGGCCGCCAGCGCGCCGGAGGACGTCGACGCCGCGCTCGCCGAAGCGATCGCCCGCGTTTCGCCCGCCGACGCGGCCCGCGAAGTCGCCGCCGCCACCGGCCTGCCCCGCCGCGACCTCTATCGCCGCGCGCTGGCGCTGAAGGGGCGCTGAGATGGCGCGCGACCGCAGCGCCACCGGCCTTCGCGCCCGGCGGGCGGGACGGCGCGGCGAGGTCGTCGCGGCGCTCTGGCTGATGGCCAAGGGCTACCGCATCCTGGGTTTCCGGCTGAAGACGCCACTGGGCGAGATCGACCTCTTGGCGCAGAAGGGTCCGGTGCTGGCGGTGGTCGAAGTGAAGCTGCGCGGCTCGATCGAGACCGCGCTGGCGGCGGTGACCTGGCGCCAGCGGCAGCGGTTGCGGCGCGCCGGCGAGGCGTTCGCGGCGCGGCGGACCGACCTGAGAGGCGCGGCGATCCGCCTCGACCTATTGGCGCTCGCGCCCGGCCGCTGGCCTTGTCATATTCGCGACGCTTGGTTTGGGGAGTAGCCAAGGCCGGACGATGACGCGCGAAGACGCCCAGCGCTTCCTGGTCGATGTCGGCGGCAAGGCCGACGGCGGCTTCCCGCTGCTGGAAGCGGCGATCGCCTGCGCCGTCCACGAGGACCCGACCCGCGATCCCGACCAAGTGCGCGGCTTCGCCGCCGACGCGGTCAAGCGGCTGCGGGCGCGGCTGAAGCGTGAATCGCCGGAGGAGGCGCTGGCCGAGACCATGGCCGGCGACATGTGTCTCGCCGGCGACCTGATCACCTATGACAGCCCCGAGAACACCGACATCATCTGCGTCGCCCAGCGCCGCAAGGGCCTGGCCGTCGCCCTGGGCGTGCTCTACCTCGACGCCGGTCGCCAATGCGGCCTCGACGTGCGCGGGGTCGACTTCCCTGGCCACTTCCTGCTGCGCATCGAGACCCGCGAGGGGCCGCTGGCGCTGGACCCGTTCAGCGAAGGCCGCGTCGTGCTGCCCTCGGAGCTGACCCGGCGGGCGCTGCACGCGGGACTGACGCCCAATGTCGCCGACAAGCTGGACGCGCTGATGGCGCCGGCCAGCGACCGCGCCGTGCTGATCCGGCTGCAGAACAACATCTTCGCCCGGGCCGTGGCGGCGCGCGATTTCGCCAGGGCCGAGCGTTCGGCGCTACGCCGCGCCCTGATCGATCCCAACGACCACCGCCCCTGGATCGACGTCGCCGCCGCCCGCGAAGGCCAGGGCGCGCTGGCCGGCGCGCTGGAAGCGCTCGCCTGCGCCCAGCGCCTCGACGGCGGCGCGGCCCTCGCCGCCCGCGCGGCCCGCGAACGGGTGCGGCTGAAGCTGAACTGAGGATTTCTCGCTTGCGCCGGACGACGCGCGAAGGGACAGAAGCCGTCGCCAGCCCCGCGGAAACCGAACCATGCCCCTCCAGGTCGCCGTCCAGATGGACCCCATCGAGCGGGTCAATATCGAGGCCGACACCACCTTCATGCTGATGCTGGAGGCGCAGGCGCGGGGCCATGGCCTGTTCATCTACGCCGCCGACAAGCTGGCGCTGAACGAGGGACGGGTGCTGGCGCGGGGGCGGTCGGCCAATCTGCGCAGCGTGAAGGGCGACCACCACACCTCGGGCGAGGCCGAAGTGCGCGATATGTCCGAGTTCGACGTGGTGCTGATGCGCCAGGACCCGCCGTTCGACCTCGCCTACATCACCGCGACCTATTTCCTGGAGATGATCCACCCGGCGACCCTGGTGGTGAACGACCCGGCGGAGGTGCGCAACGCGCCGGAGAAGCTGTTCGTCACCGGCTTCCCCGGCCTGCAGCCGCCCACCCTGATCACCAGCGACGCCGAGGCGCTGCATGAATTTCACGTCCGCCAGGGCGACATCGTCCTCAAGCCGCTCTACGGCGGGGCGGGGTCGGGCGTGGTGAAGCTGAAGGCGGACGATCCCAACCTCGACGCCCTGCTGGAACTGCACGCCATGATCGGCCGCGAGCCGGTGATCGCGCAGAAGTTCATCCCGGCGGTCTCCAAGGGCGACAAGCGCATCCTCCTGGTGGACGGCGAGCCGATCGGCGCGATCAACCGCATCCCCGGCGAGGGCCAGGTGCGCTCCAACCTCGCCCGCGGCGGCCGCGCCGAGGCGGTCGGCCTCACCGCCCGCGACCGCGAGATCTGCGAGGCGATCGCCCCGGCCCTGCGCGCCCGAGGCCTACTGTTCGTCGGCATCGACGTGATCGGCGACTATCTGACCGAGATCAACGTCACCTCGCCCACCGGCGCCCAGCAGCTGAAGCGTTTCGGCGGCGCCGATGCGGCGGTGGCGCTCTGGGACCGGATCGAGGCGATCCGCGCCAGCCGCTAGCGAATCGTCACTGTGAAGCTTTCGTGATGCTTCAACGATGGCCCGTAGGTCACTGATTCGCCACAATCTCTCAGATTGTTCCGTTTTCGTTCTTGATCCGACCCAGCCGATGTGCTGGGATGTGGATAAGTCATGGGATGAAAAGGGGTTTTCGCACGTGGCTGGGCGGGTGGTCACCGTCGCCTTCGAGGGCGTCGAGGCGCGGCGGGTCGACGTCGAGGTGCAGCTCACCAGCGGCGCGGTGCACTTCGCCGTGGTCGGGCTGGCGGACAAGGCGGTGGCCGAGAGCAAGGAGCGGGTGCGCGCGGCCTTCGCCGGCCTCGGCCTCGCCCTGCCCGCCCGTCGCATCGTCGCCAACCTCTCGCCGGCCGACCTGCCCAAGGAAGGCAGCCACTACGACCTGCCGATCGCGCTCGCCCTGATGATGGTGATGGGCATCCTGCCCGCCGACGCGCTCGATGGCTGGGCGGCGATCGGCGAGCTGAATCTCGACGGCCAGATCGCGCCCGTGGCGGGCGCCCTGCCGGCGGCGGTGGCGGCGGGCGGCTGGAACATGGGGCTGATCTGTCCCGAGGCCTGCGGGCCGGAAGCGGCGTGGGCGGGCGAGACGGCGGTCCTGGCGCCACGCTCGCTGATCGCCATCGTCAACCACTTCCGCGGCACCCAGGTGATGGGCCAGCCCAAGCCCGGCCCGATGCTCGACGGCGCGCGGCCGCCGGACCTGAAGGACGTCAAGGGCCAGGAGCAGGCCAAGCGCGCGCTGGAGATCGCCGCCGCCGGCGGCCACAACCTGCTCTATGTCGGCCCGCCGGGCTCGGGGAAGTCGATGCTGGCGCAGCGGCTGCCCGGCCTGCTGCCGCCGCTCTCGGCCGAGGAACTGCTGTCCACCTCCATGGTCCACTCCATGGCCGGGCTGATCGCCAGGGGCGCGCTCACCCGCACCCGGCCGTTCCGCAGCCCGCACCATTCGGCCAGCATGGCCGCGCTCACCGGCGGCGGCGTCCGCGCCAAGCCAGGCGAGGTGTCCTTGGCGCACAACGGCGTTTTGTTTTTAGATGAGCTCCCAGAATTCAGCCCACAAGCGCTTGATTCTTTGAGACAACCGCTCGAAACCGGCGAGGTGATGGTGGCGCGAGCCAACTACCACGTGCGCTATCCGGCCAAGGTGCAGCTGGTGGCGGCGCAGAATCCATGCCGCTGCGGCATGGGTGGTCCCGGCCGCGGCCACTGCGGCAAGGCCCCTCGCTGCCAGATGTCCTACCAGTCGCGCGTCTCCGGGCCGCTGCTCGACCGCATCGACCTGACCGTCGACGTGCCGCCGGTCACCGCCGCCGACCTGGCCCTGCCGGCGCCGGCGGAAGGCACGGCGGAGGTCGCCGCCCGGGTGGCGGCCGCGCGCGAGGTGCAGTCGAGCCGCGCCGCCAAGGCCGGCGGCGGCGTCGCATCGCTCAACGCCCGCGCCGAGGGCGAGTGGCTGGACACCATCGCGGCGCTCGATCCGCCCGCCCGCGCCCTGCTCACCCGCGCCGCCGAGGCCGGCGGCCTCTCCGCCCGCGGCTGGAGCCGCACCCTGCGCCTCGCCCGCACCATCGCCGACCTGGAAGGCGCGGGCGCCGTCCGCCGCGTCCACATCGCCGAGGCGCTGATCTACCGCCGCATCGCACCGGCGGCCGAGAGCTTCGGCGAGAACCGGGCCAGCGCTTACAGCCTCTGACGCCGGCGGCTTGACTGCGTCAACATCTTACCATATTGGAATGTATTACCATATAGTAGGATGTTTATGGAGACAGTTCCATGCCGCAAGTCGCCCGTTCGGTCGAGATTCAGGCGCCGCCCAGCGTCGTCTGGCGGTGGCTGGCGACCCAGGAGGCGCTGCGCCAATGGATCAGCCCCAACATCGAGATCGACCTGAAGCCCGGCGGCGCCTACCGCTTCCTCGGCCCGGACGAAGAGACCTGGGTCAGCGGCCATGTGCTGGAGCTGACGCCCGAGGGCGCGCTGGTGCTCTCCTGGTTGGAGGAGGACCAGGGCTGGGTTCATCCGGCGCGGCTGGTCATCACCCTGGCGGCGACACCGGCCGGCACGCGCGTCAGCCTGGTCCACGACGGCTTCGCGGGGATCGGCAAGCCGGGCTGGGAGGGCACGGTGCAGGGCTATGAGCGCGGCGCCGACCGCCACAAGGTGCTGGAGGCGCTGGCCGGCCTGGTGATGGCGCGCGCCGGTGGCTGACGACGGCGGCGACAAGGTGTTCCGCACGCTGGCCGACCCCACCCGCCGGCGCATCCTCGACCTGCTGGCCGAGCGCGGCCCGCTCACCGTCAGCCAGATCGCCGCGGAATTCCCCGCCCTGGTGGTATCGGGCATCTCCAAGCACCTGATGGGGCTGCGCGCCGCGCGGCTGGTGCGCGCGACGCGCCAGGGCCGACAGCAGCTCTACCGCATCAACGCGCGGGGCATGGCCGACGCGCTGGCGCCGTGGCTGGCGAAGTACGAACCCTATTGGTCGGCCGCGCTCGAACGGCTGCGCGACCTGGCGGAGGGAAAGGGCTGAGGCTGAGCCCTCACCGCCCAGCGTTCGCCCCTTCGCCCGAATCCGTCGAGACTGGCCCTCGCCGCCGGCGCCGGGGAGGGCCATGACCACCGCCTTGCAGACCCTGCGCGACCAGCGCGCCCGATTCGCCGTGCTCTGGGTGATCCCGATCCTGCTGGGCGCGGCGGTGAGTTTCGCGCCGCCGATCCTGAACGACGCCGACACCTTCTGGCACATCGCCGCCGGCCGCTGGATGATCGCCCACGGCGCGGTGCCGGCGACCGACCCGTTCTCCTTCACCTTCGTCGGCCGCCCGTGGATGGCGCACGAATGGCTGAGCGAAGTCTTCATGGCCGGCGCCTTCCTGGCGGCGGGCTGGAGCGGGGTGATGCTGCTGACCGGACTCGCGGTCGGGGCGCTCGCGGCGTTGATGGGCGGCTGGCTGCTGCGCTGGCTCTCGCCTTTCTCGACATTGACCACGCTCGTCGTCGGGATCGCCTGCGTCGGACCGGGGATGCTGGCCAGGCCGCACCTGCTGGTGCTGCCGGTGGTGGCGCTGTGGACCATCGGCCTGCTGCGGGCCCGCGAAGAGGGCCGCGCGCCGCCGCTCTGGTTGCCGTTGGTGATGGCGCTCTGGGCCAACATGCATTCGAGCCTCATCGTCGGCCTGGTTCTCGCCGGCGCCCTGGCTCTGGAAGCCGGGCTCGATTTCAAGGCCTGCCGCCGCCGCACCCTCATCGGCTGGGCGGCGTTCCTGGGGCTCAGCCTGGTGGCGACGCTGGCCACGCCGCACGGGATCGACGGCCTCGCCTTCCCGCTGAAGGTGCTGAACATGAAGACCCTGCCGATGATCACCGAGTGGCAGGGGCCGGATTTCATGCAAGCCCTTCCTTCCGCGCTGGAGATCGCCCTGCTGGGCGGCCTCTTCTTCGCGTTCCGGGCCGGGGTGAAGCTCACCGCCGTGCGCACGCTGATCCTGCTCGGCCTCGTGCATATGAGCCTGCAGCATGTGCGCCAGGAGGTGCTGGTGGGCGCGATCGCGCCGCTGGTCCTGGCCGAGCCGCTGGGGCGGGCGCTGGGGGCGGCGGCGGCCATGCGGGTCGGCTGGCGCCTGCCCCTGCCGCAGACCGCATTGGGCGCCGCCCTGCTGCTCGCGGCCGTGCTAGGCCGGCTGCTCTATCCGGAGGTCCGCGTCGACGGTCCCACCGCGCCGATCACGGCTCTCGCGCATGTGCCGGCCGCCCTGCGCGCCCAGCCGGTGCTCAACGACTACAACTTCGGCGGCTATCTGATCTTCAAAGGGGTGCGGCCCTACATCGACGGCCGCGCCGACATGTACGGCGACGCCTTCGTGGCCGAAGACGACCTGATCCAGCGCGGCGGCCAGTTGGCGCTGAACCACGCCATCGCCCGCTACGGCATCCGCTGGTCGATCCTGCGCCCGGGCCTGCCACTGGTCGGCGTTCTCGACCGCACGCCGGGATGGAGGCGGATTTACGCGGACAAGTTCGCGGTGGTGCAGGCGGGTCCGGCGCCTACGCCGTCTTCGCCGCTTCCAGCCCCAGCTCCTCGATCATCGCCTGGCGGATGAGGAACTTCTGCACCTTGCCGGTGACGGTCATCGGGAAGTCGTCCACGAAGCGGATGTAGCGGGGGATCTTGAAGTGGGCGATCTGGCCGCGGCAGTAGGCGCGGATATCCTCTTCGTCGGCGGTTTCGCCCGGCGCGAGGCGGATCCAGGCGCAGAGTTCCTCGCCCATCTTCGCATCCGGCACGCCGACCACCTGCACGTCGGCGACCTTGGGGTGGGCGTAGAGGAATTCCTCGATCTCGCGCGGATAGATGTTCTCGCCGCCGCGGATGACCATATCCTTGATCCGCCCGACGATGTTGCCATAGCCGGCGGCGTCGATCACGCCGACATCGCCGGTGTGCATCCAGCCCTCGGCGTCGATCGCCTCGGCGGTGCGCGCCGGATCGTCCCAATAGCCCCGCATCACCGAATAGCCGCGGGTGCAGACCTCGCCTGCCTCGCCGCGCGGGACCACCGCACCGGCTTCGTCCACGATCTTCACCTCCAGGTGCGGCTGCACCCGGCCGATGCTGGAGACTCGGCGCTCGACCGGATCGTCCGCACCCGTCTGGAAGCTTACCGGGCTGGTCTCGGTCATGCCGTAGGCGATGGTGACGTCGGCCATGTTCATCTTTTCGATCACCTGCTTCATCACCTCGACCGGGCAGGGCGAGCCGGCCATGGTCCCGGTGCGCAGGCTTGAAAGGTCGCGCGACGGCGCGGCGCCGGTGAAGCTGGGGCAGGCGAGTTCGGCGATGAACATGGTGGGCACGCCGTAGAGCGCGGTGCAGCGCTCTTTTTCGACCGCGTCGAGGGTGGCCATCGGATCGAAGGTGGGAGCGGGATAGACCATGGCCGCGCCGTGGGTCACCGCCGCCAGATTGCCCATCACCATGCCGAAGCAGTGGTAGAGCGGCACGGGGATGCAGATGCGGTCGCCGGGTCCCAGGCGTTGGGCGAGGCCGACGAAATAGCCGTTGTTGAGGATGTTGCGGTGGGTCAGCGTCGCGCCCTTGGGCAGGCCGGTGGTGCCGCTGGTGAACTGGATGTTGATCGGGTCGGTGGGTGAGAGCGTCTCGCCGATTTCCAGCAGGCGCGCGTCGTGCTCGGGTTCGGCAAGGCCGGGAATGTCGTCGATATCGAACCAGCCGGGGCGGACGCCGCCGCCGATCTTGATCGCGGCCCTGAGCGCCGGCAGCCGCGCCGCCTGCAGCGCGCCCGGGAAGGCGTCCGGCAGCTCCGGCGCCAGGGCCTCGACCATGCCGGCGTAGTCGCTGGTCTTGTAGCTGTCGGCGCAGACCAGCGCCCGCACCTTCACCTTGTTCAGCGTGTATTCGAGTTCGGAGAGCCGGTAGGCCGGGTTGATCGTGACCAGGATCAGGCCGGCCTTGGCGGCGGCGAACTGGGTCAGCGTCCACTCCGCGCAGTTGGGGGCCCAGATCCCGATCCGATCGCCGGGTTCGAGGCCCAGCGCCAAGAGGCCGGCGGCCATGGCGTCGGCGCGGCCCGCGAGGCCGGCCCAGGTCCAGCGGATGCGCTGGTGCGCGGATACAAGCGCCTCGGCGTCGCCCCACCGCAGCGCCGCGGCGTCGAGCGCCGCGCCGATGGTGGTCTCGAGCAGCGGCGGCGCGGCCTCGCCCCGCACCCACGAGAGCCCAGCGTCCATCTTGTTTCCTTCCTGCGGACGATTTCATACCCGAACGGGCGCGCGCGTCGATCTGCTATGAAGGGGGGCGGAGGCGAAGGCGCATGGCGACCGTCCGATCCTATTCCGGCCCGCTGCTGGCGCTGGCCTCGGCGGCGCTGTTCGGCGCGAGCACGCCCCTGGCCAAGCGGCTGCTGGGCGACGGCGTCGATCCGGGGTTGCTGGCGGGCCTGCTCTATCTCGGCTCGGGCCTGGGGCTGGGCGTGCTGACCCTGGCGCAACGCTTAAGCGGCGCGCCCCACGCCGAGGCCCCGCTGACGCGCCGCGACCTGCCGTGGCTGGCGCTGACGGTGGCGAGCGGCGGCGTGGTCGGGCCGCTGTTGCTGATGATCGGCCTGGCGCGGACGCCGGCCTCGTCGGCGGCGCTGCTGCTCAATGTCGAGGGGCTGGCGACGATGGGCATCGCCTGGGTGGTGTTCCGCGAGAACGTCGACCGGCGCCTGTTGGCCGGCGCCGCCGCGATCCTGGCCGGCGCGCTGTTGCTGTCGTGGCGCGGCGCGCCGGGGTCAACCGGCCTTGGCCTGGGCGCCGTGGCGATCGTCGGCGCCTGCCTCGCCTGGGGCGTCGACAACAACCTGACCCGCAAGCTCTCCGCCGCCGACCCGGCGCAGATCGCCATGATCAAGGGCCTGGTCGCCGGCGCGGTGAACGTGGCGCTGGCGATGGCGCGCGGCGCCGCCCTGCCGGCCTCGTTGCGGGTCGCGGAGGCCGACGTGGTGGGATTTCTCGGCTACGGCGTCAGCCTGGCGCTGTTCGTGCTGGCGCTGCGCCACCTCGGCGCGGCGCGGACCGGGGCCTATTTCTCCACCGCGCCCTTCATCGGCGCGGTCCTGGCCATCGCCCTCTTCCGCGATCCAGTGACCGCGCCGCTGGTCGCCGCGGCGGCGCTGATGGGCGTCGGCGTCTGGCTGCACCTGACTGAACGGCACGAGCATGAGCACGACCACGAGGCGCTGGAACACAGCCACGCCCACGTCCACGACGCCCACCACCAGCACCAGCATGGACCGGGCGATCCCGCCACTGAGCCGCACGTCCACCCGCACCGGCACGGGCCGCTGGCGCACAGCCATCCGCACTATCCGGACCTGCACCACCGGCACGGCCACGGACACAGTCACGGCTGATGCGCGAAGCTACCCCTTCGGGTGCGCCGGCGGCGCCGCGGCCTGGGTCGAGGCCGGCGCGGCGATCACCATCATCGGCTCCGGCGCCAGCCAGTGGCGCGCCTCGGCCTTCACCTCGTCGAGGGTGATGCTCTCGTAGTCGGACTCCCAGGTCTTGGCCGAGGTGAGCTGGTCCGGATGGGCCCAGGAGCCGTCGAGCATGGCGATCCACCAGGGATTGGAGATCTCGCGGGTGGCGCCGTTGTCGAGCAGCGGCCGGCGGGCGCGTTCCAGCATGGCGTCGGTGATGTCGCCGTCGGCGAGCTGGTGGGCGATCTTGCGCAGTTCGCCGGCCACGATGTCGGTGGCGTTGGGCGCGGTGTTGATCGCCACGCTGAGCGCGCCCTGGTCGCCGCCGCGGCCAAGCTCGACGTTGACCTGCGGCGAATAGGCCTTGCCGAGCCGCTGGCGGATGTCGTCGATCGCCTCCTCCTGGACGATGGCGCCCAGCAGGTCGAGCGTGCGCTGCTCGCGCACCTTGTCCGGCGTCCAGACGAACAGCGGCCAGGTGGCCAGCACGGTCGCCTTCTCGGGCGATCCGTCGTGGGTGGTGCGCAGCGGCGTCGCGTCGGGGGCGGGATAGCGGACCTTGGGCGCATCGGAGCGTTCGGTGTCGCGCCATTGGCGCGGCGGCAGGGCGCCCAGGGTCTTGGCGACGGCGGCCTCGGCGGTCGGCTCGTCAATATCGCCGACGATGGTGATCTCGAGCGCGTCGTGCTTGATCGCCGGTCCCAGGACGCGGGCGAAGTCGGCGCTCCTGACCCCGTCGAGGTCGTGCTCGTCGGGCAGCAGCAGCACCCGAGGCGGCGGCAGCGCCTTGTCGCGGGCCAGGGCGGCGGCGAACTCGGGCTCGGTGCGGGTGACCTCGTAGAGGGTCTTGACCGTGGTGGGGATGCGCGCGTCGAGCGCCGGCCGGAAGCCGGGGTCGGACAGGTAGGCGGCGATCAGCTGCATTTCGACATCGAGATCGGCGGGGCGGGTGTCGCCGGCGACCTCGAAGGTGTCGCGCCCGATGGCGAACTCGAAGTCGCAGGCGTGGCCCTCGCAAAGCCGCACGGTGTCCTCGAAATCGTTCTTGCCGAGGCCGCCCTCGCGCAGCAGCGACGCGCCGAGACGCGCGGCCGGCAGGTCCGCCACCGCTAGCTCTTCCTGCCCGGCGCCGAAGCGGATGCGGATTTCCACCCGGTCCTGGGCGTTCTGGCTCGATTTGAAGTTCAGCCGCACGCCGTTGGCGAAGGCGATGCGGGTGGCGCCGATGTCCGGCAGGTCCTCGCGGCTGACCACGGTCCCCGGCGGGCCGAAGTCGGAATAGGCCCAGGCGTGGCCTTCGTGCGCGGCCGGCGCGACCGGCGCGGGGCTGGCCTCGGCGACGCGCCAGGCCTTCGCCACCTCGGCGTCCTGCTCGGCCGTGGGCGTGACCAGGGTGATCAGCGGCGCCCCGGCGCGCGACCAGACGCGGGCGAACTCGGTGTCGACGTCCTCGCGGGTGAGGCCGGCCAGCGCCAGTCGGCCGATCCGCTGGTCCTCTTCGGCGGTGGAGAAGGTGCCGTTCTCGGTCTGGTTGGAGACGATGCTCTCGGCGAGCTGGGCGCCGGTCATGGTAGGGGCCTGGCCGACCTCGGTCTCGACCTCGGCGACCAGTCCCTTCAGGCCGGCCTGATACTCCTCGTCGGTGAGGCCGTAGAGCGACAGGCGGCGCATCTCGCCCGAGATCGCGGTCAGGGCGTCATGCCAGTCCTGGTCGCGCAAGGAGACGGTGGCGCAGACGGCCGAGGCGGTGTCGAACATCTGGTCGCGATTGACCTGGGCGCCGACGAACGGCGGATTGGCGCCGTTGGCGAGCACCGAGAGCCGCTTGTCGAGGGTGCTGACCCACAGCGCCTCCTCGAAGTCCTTGGTGCGCGAGGCGACGCCTTCGCGGGTCGGCGGATCCTTGTCCATCGGCCGGCAGACCTGCAGCGTCGGCGGGGCGTTCTCGTTGGTCTCGATCAGCACCGCGCTCGGCCGCTTCAGGTCGACGTGGCCGAGATCGGGCTTCTGCGGCGCCGGTGTGTCGTTCCGCCAGGAGCCGAAGGCGGCGATGATGCGGGCCTTGAGCTCCTCACGCGGCAGGTCGCCGACGGCCACCACCATCGAGGTCTCGGGCCGGTACCAGCGATGATAGAAGCCACGGATGGTGTCCGCGTTGACGCTGGAGATGATCTCCTTCAGGCCGATCGGCAGCCGCTTCGGGCCGAGCATGTTCGGCAGCATGAAATTCTCGCTCGCCTCGCCGATATCGGCCATGGCGCTGCGGCTGCCGATGTATTCCGACATGATCACGCCGCGCTCGCGGTCCACCTGGGCCTGCTCGATGGACGAGCCGTCGGCGACGTCGCGCAGCCAGCCGAACGCCAGATCGAGCCGGTCCGGCGTGATCTCGGAGACGTCGAGGCTGAAGGTGGTCGACGAGAAGGTGGTCTGGGCGTTCTGGTCGCGGCCGATGGAAACGCCGATGTCGGCGAATTGCTTCAGCACCGTGCCGGGCGGGAAGTGGGTCGAGCCGTTGAAGGCCATGTGCTCGAGGAAGTGGGCGACGCCGCGCTCGTTCGCCGTCTCGTCCTGGCTGCCGGCCCCGATCCGCAGGATCACCGTCACCTTGCGGGTGCCGGCGCGGCGCATGACGCCGTAGGTGAGGCCGTTGGGCAGCGTGCCGATCTCGGCCTCGGGATTGGGCCGGGTGAACGGGAAGGCCGGATCGTCCGGCGTCAGCGCGCGCGGCATGGCCTGCGGCACGGCGCCCGCCGGGTTCGCCGCCGCGAGACCCACGACCGCCGCCAGGGCGATGAGTGCGCTTTTCAGTCGTTCGTTCATTCTCAGAGACACCTTCGGGACGTCCAGCCTTTAGCGCGCGCCCCAACCTTTAGCTTGCTCTAGGGGCCGGGCCCAAGCGCCTCGACCCCGCAGGCTCCGCTAGGCGTACTCCAGGGCGCCTTAATGGCAGCTTCAGTGATGGTGCGCGCGCTGGCGATGCGTCATCGGGCCGCCCCGGCAGAAGGGCACGACGAGCAGGCAGGCGAGGAACAGCCAGGCGATCAGGCGGAAGACGTCGTCGAAGGCGAGCGTCAGCGCCTGGCCGACGACGCCCTGCATCACCGTCTCGGCGGCGACGCCCTGGCCGCGACCGGGGTCGATCCCGCTGGCGGCGAAGCGGGTGACGAGGGCGCTCAGCGCCTCCCGGCCCCCCGCCGCGCCGTGTCCCAGGCCCTGGACCAGACTGGCGGCATGGCCTTGGGTGAAGTCGATCAGCCAGGTGTTGACCGCCGCGATGCCCACCGCGCCGCCGAGGTTGCGGGTCAGGTTGTTGAAGCCGGAGGCGTCCTTGAGCTCGTCGTCCGGCATGTCGCGCAGGGCCATGCCCACCACCGCCACCATGCAGAACAGCACCGCCACGCCGCGCACCACCTGCGGCATGAACAGCTCCCAGAACCCCCAGTCGGGCCCCAGCGACGACATCATCCAGGACGAGACGACGAACATCAGCAGCCCGGCGGTCATCATCAGCCGCAGGTCGACGCGCGCGGCCAGCCACGCCGCGGGTCCGGCCGAGAGGGTCATGAAGACGCCGGCAATGAACACCGTCTCGCCGATATCGATGCTGGAGAAGCCGCGCACTTGCGACAGGAACACCGGGGTCAGATAGACGCTGGTGAAGATGCCGAAGCCGATGGCGAAGCTGAGCACGCTGGCGGCCAGGAACCCGCGCTGGCGAAACGGCGCGATGTTCACCAGCGGGCGGGCCGAGAAAAAGCACCGCTCGAAGAACACCACGCCCGACACCCCGGCGATCCAGGCCAGCGCCGCCACCGAGCGGTCCTGGAACCACTGGTGGCGCGGGCCCTCCTCCAGCACATATTGCAGGCCGCCGAGGAAGCCGGCGAGGCTGGCGGCGTGCAGCCAGTCGACCTTAAGCAGCAGCTTCGGCTCGGCCTTCTCGAAGCGGCCGAGACCCGCCAGCGCCAGCGCCACCACCGCGCCCGGCAGGATGTTGACGAAGAACAGCCAGCGCCAACCGAGCACGTCGGTGATCCAGCCGCCGATCGCCGGGCCGAGGGTGGGCGCCAGGGTCGACATCACCCCCAGCACCGCCGTCGCCGTCGCTGCCTCCGCCCCGTCGAAGAAGGTGAAGCCGGTGGCGAAGGCCAGCGGGATCATCGCCCCGCCGACGAAGCCCTGGATGGCCCGGAACACCACCATCGACGGCAGGTCCCACGCCACGCCGCAGAGCAGGCTGGTGAGGGTGAAGAGCGCCGCCGAGCCGAAGAACACCCAGCGCGTCGACAGCGCCTGGGCGAGGTAGGCCGAGAGCGGGATCATGCAGATCTCGGCGCTCAGATAGGCGGTCTGGATCCAGTCGATCTCGTCCGCGCTGGCCGACAGCCCGGCCTGGATCGAACTCAGCGAGGCGACCACGATCTGGATGTCGAGCAGGGCCATGAACTGGCCCACCGCCATGGCGAAGAAGATCGCCAGCTTGCGCCAGGGCGGCATGGCCGCCGCGGGACTCCGCTCCAGGTCCGCCAGGGCCGCCGCGACGCTCAAATCCCCCGCCTCCTTCGCCGCCCTTGCGGCAAGGGAATTCATGCTAGCATCATCCGCGGCGCGAGGGACGAGCGCCATCCGAGGGAGTGGTCCGGGGAAGCATGACGAGCGGCGGTTCAGGGGGCTCGGCCGCCACGGCCCGGATGCGTTGGCGCACGCTCATCGTGGCCCTCGCGGCCGTGCTGGCGATCGCCGGCGGCCTGGTCTGGATTTTCGCCGAGCGGCCGACCACCTCCACCGACGACGCCTATGTGCAGGGCGACAAGACCATCGTCTCGCCCAAGGTGCGCGGCATGGTGCTGGCGGTCAGCGCGCGCGAGAACCGCGCGGTGAAGGCGGGCGAACTGCTGGCGAGCATCGATCCGGAGGAATACGACCTCAAGGTCGCCCAGGCGCGCGGCGATCTGATGGCCGCCCAGGCCTCGGAGCAGGCGGCCCGCGCGGGCCTCGCCCGCCTCGACGCCGAGGAAAAGATGGCCGAGGGCGCGGTGAACTCGGCCGAATCGCTCGCCGGGCCGAAGGCCGCGGCCGACCCGCTGCTGCGCCAAGCGTTCGAGACCGCGCACGGCCAGGCGCTGGTGGCGGCCCGCACCCGCGGCGAGATCGAGGGCGCCAGGGCCGAGGCGGTGGCGGCCGAGTACCGCGCCCGGACCGAACTTGACGCGGCGCTCTTACAGAAATCCGAGACCCAGGTCGTGGCGCCGGCGTCCGGCACGGTCGCCGACATCGAGGCCAATGTCGGCGCCATGGTGCAGCCGGGGGTGACGCTGATGACCATCGTCGGCGAGGCCAAGCCCATCATCACCGCCAACTTCAAGGAGACCCAGATCGGCCGGATGCGCCCAGGTCAGCCGGCGACGGTGAAGATCGACGCCCTGCCCGGCCGCGTCTTCACCGGCCACGTCGACAGCCTCGCCCCCGGCTCCGGCTCCCAGTTCGCCCTGCTGCCGTTCGAGCCCGGCGCCGGCAACTTCACCAAGATCGTCCAGCGGGTGCCGGTGCGCATTGCGCTCGACCCGGACCAGCCGGGCCTGGAACGGCTGCGCGCGGGCCTCTCGGCCGAGGTGACGGTGCGGCTGGCGCGCTAACCCGCCATCGATCCCCGCCCATCCCGGCGAACGCCGGAACCCAGTCAGGCGCCGGAAGCCGTCTGAATCTGCCTCGCCTCAGGGGGTCACTCCACCGCGTTTCCACCGTAAATTTCCGTTATTAACGGTGGCCCCGCCGCATCGGCGCGCATGCCAATTCGTCCGCTCACGGACAACTTTGTCAGGTTCACAATGTCAAAGACCGCCCGGCGGCGACACCGGGACCGTAAGTAACCCCGCCGTCGTCATCGCCGTCAAGCCCCTTCAGGTCGCTGGGCACCGCCAAGTCCCCTGGACGGAGATGGTCCCATCTTCGCCGGCTGAATGCAGGCCGCCGATCTGAAACCGGCCGGACGTGGCGTTGGCGCTGGTCTCGATCAGGTTGGCGGACCCGGCGGCGCTGTCGCCTTCCCAGGATTTCCCGCCGGCCGTCAGCTCGAGGTGGAAGGCGGACCCGCGGTTCGGCCCCGGCGACGGGCTGACTGTGTCGATGGCGAGCGCGAAGTCCTCGACGCTGGGGTCCGCGGAATCAGAGAACAGGAGCTTGAACGGCAGGTTCAGGAACCTCGAGCCGGGCGCGGGTCCGGGCATGACCTCGAGCGGTGGTCGGCAGTTGTGGCGCGCATCCGCGGCATGGTCGTAGACCGCGCTCCAATGCACGGCCCCCGTCACCTTCAGCTCCACCACGACATGGTCCGCCAGCGGCGCGGCGACAACCGCCGCTGAGACGGCGGGGGCCGCGCAGACCAGGGCGAGCGCCATCAGCAGGAGCCGTCCGGTTCGTGCGCGAGTGAGCATGACCGCACCCTCTCAAGCCGGCCAATGGTTGGCCGGCGCTGCGGCACCCTAGCGTCGAAGCATCCGATCAGACTCACGAAATCGCCGACGGCGACGACGCTGGAAGCCCCCTAAGGAGAAGGTCGCGCCCACGGAATGATGCGGCGCAGGGTTGTCGCGGCTTCGTTGCCGCGACCTGACCGCTCCGCCCGCCACAGCGCTTCCGCCAGGCTCGCGCGCTGTTCCGCGCCGAGCCGATCCCAGCTGAGGCCGTCGCTCAGGTCCCAGTGATAGCGCCAGTTGTGGGGCCGCAGCAGATAGCCCAGCACGGTGAGGCGGCCCTCGGCGAAGTCCAGGATGTGCTGCAGCTCATGCTGAAGCACCGCCATCTCGGCCGTCCCCGCGAAATCGGGGCGAGCCCCCGGCCACCAGATCGTCCGACCCACCGCCATGATCGGCAGGCCGCCAAATCTCAATCGCGCCAGGTGGGCGGCAGGGTGCGGTCTGGTTTCGACCACCGGCGTCACCCCAGCCGATGCGAGCGCCTCGCCCAGACCTTCGCTGAGTTCGGCCCGCTCAGCGGCGGTCAGTCCGCGCGCCCTCAGCCCCAAACCGCCGGACGCCGCGCCTTCCACGGCGCCTCGATCTCCAGCTGCGCCGCCAGCCGGAACAGGGTGGCCTCGTCGGCGTAGCGGGCGGTGAACATCATGCCCATCGGCAGGCCCTCCGACGACCAGGCCAGCGGCAGCGAGATCGAGGGCTGGCCGGTCATGTTGGCGACGCCGGGGAAGGAGAAGAACTCGCCGTTGCGCCGGCCGATGTCGCGCGGCGTGTTCAGCACCGGCGAGAGGTAGCCGATCGGCGGCGGCGGCGCGGAGAGCGTCGGCGTCAGATAGACGTCGAAGGTCTCATAGAGCTGCAGCGCCTGGCGGGCGAGGACGCGCAGGTCTTGCATATTGGCCATGGCGTCCATCCCGCCGGCGCGCTGGCCGCCTTTCCAGCTCGCCCAGGTGAGCGGCTCGAATTCGTCGTCGGCCGGCTCGCGGCCGACCGCCTCGATCATCCGCCGCATCCCAGCGGCGAAATTGGCGCCGGAGAAGGCGCCCTGCGAGCCCCAGAGCGCGCGCTGGTCGACGCCGGGACCGTGCGGGGTGAGCTCGTGGCCGAGCGTCTCCAGCAGGGTGACGGTGGCCTCCAGCGCCGCCTGCACCTCGGGATGCACCGGCCGGCCGTTGGCGGTCTCGCTCGACCAGGCGATCTTCAAGCGGCCCGGCGCGCGCAGCACCTCCTCGGCATAGGGCCGTTCCTTCGGCGGGATCGCGTAGGGCGAGCCGGGTTCGGGACGGCCGGTGGCGTCGAGCATGACGGCGCTGTCGCGCACGGTGCGGGTGATCACGTGCTCGACCACATAGCCCTGGGCGAAGTCGTAGCCGTCGGGCAGGTGCGGGCTGCGGTCGCGGGTGGGTTTCAGCCCGACGAGGCCGCAGCAGGAAGCCGGGATGCGGATCGAGCCGCGGCCGTCGCCGCCGTGCGCCATCGGCACGATTCCCGCAGCGACAGCCGCCGCCGCCCCGCCGGACGAGCCGCCGACGATGTGATCCAGGCTCCAGGGATTGCGGCAGGGCCCGTAGAGCTGGCCCTCGGTGGTGCCGGCGATGCCGAACTCGGAGAGGTTGGTCTTGCCCAGCAGCGAGACGCCGCTCTCGCGGTAGCGGCGCATCAGCCCAGAGTCCTCGGCGTCAACCACGCCCCTGCCATAGCGGCTGCCGCTGGTGCGCGGCCAGCCGGCGACGGCGATCAGCAGGTCCTTGACCAGGAACGGCACGCCGCGAAACGGGCCGTCCGGCAGGGTGGCCGCCTTGGCGCGCGCCTCGTCCAGGCCCTGGTAGACCACGGCGTTGATCGCCCCGTTGTGGCGCTCGATGCGCGCGGCCGCAGCCTCGACCAGCTCGGCCGGCGTGACCTCGCCCTTCTTCACCAGCTCGGCCAGGCCGACCCCATCGTACTCGGCGTAGTCGTCCATGCCTGTTCCTTCCGTCGCGGTTCTGCCAACTTAGAGGCCGCGCGGCGTGGCGCGAAGAGGAGAGGTTGGATTGGCCGATGGTGACCATACGCGCGTCCTTCTCCCCTTGCGGGAGAAGGTGGCCCGCGAAGCGGGTCGGATGAGGGGTGTCGGCGCCGCCTCTCCGAATCGCCAATCCCTAACCCGCCGCGCTTTCACCCCTCATCCGTCGCCTCCGGCGACACCTTCTCCCGCAAGGGGAGAAGGGAGGTAAAATGACCTACGCCCTCACCCTCCATGAGCACCTGATCGGCCGGCAGGGATCGCGGCGGTCGTTGAACACGCCGGCGCTGGTGCTGGATGTCGCGGCGCTGGACCGCAACATCGCGGCCATGACGGCGTTCGCGGCGGCGCATGGGCTGAAGCTGCGGCCGCACGCCAAGACCCACAAGAGCGTCGACATCGCCCGCCGCCAAATCGAGGCCGGGGCGCTGGGCGTCTGCTGCGCCAAGCTCGGCGAGGCCGAAGCGCTGGCGGAGGGCGGGATCGAAGGCATCCTGATCACCTCGCCGGTGGTGGGCGAGCCGGCGGTGGAGCGCCTGATCGCCCTGGCGGGCAAGCACCCCAGCCTGATGCATTCCTGCGACCACCCCGATGCGGTGGCCGCCATCGGCGCGGCGGCGAAGGCGGCGGGCGTGACCCTGACGCTGCTGGTCGATCTCGACCCAGGCCTGCACCGCACCGGCGTCGCCGATACCGCCGCCTGCGTCGCCCTCGCGCGCCAGATCGACGCCCATCCGAGCTTAAGCTTCGGCGGGGTGCAGTTCTATTGCGGCGCCGAGCAGCACATCGAGGCCTATGCCGACCGGCGCGAGGCGATCGCAGCCAAGACCGCCAAGCTCACCGAAGCCATCGACGCGCTGACAGCCGCCGGTCTCGCGCCCGGCATCATCACCGGCGGCGGCACCGGCAGCCACGCCATCGACGCGAGCTTAAGCGTCTTCACCGAGCTGCAGGTCGGCTCCTACATCTTCATGGACCGCCAGTACGGCGATTGCGCCCTGCGCGAGGACCAGCCCAACCCGTTCGAGACCTCGCTGATGGTCGATGCGCGGGTGATCAGCGCCAGCCACCCGATGCTGGTGACGGTGGACGCGGGCTTCAAGGCCTTCGCTACCGAGGCCGGTCCGCCGCCGATCCTGAGCGGCGCGCCGGAGGGCAGCGCCTACCGGTTCATGGGCGACGAGCAGGGCGCCATCGTGCCGCCGCGCGGTGTCGATCCGCCCCGGCTCGGCGAACGCGTCACCCTCGCGGCGCCCCACTGCGATCCGACCGTGAACCTCTACGACGCCTACCACGTGGTGCGCGGCGACACGCTGGAAGCCATCTGGCCGGTGACCGCGCGGGGGAGATCGGCTTGATGGACTCCCCGCCCCCTTGAGGGGCGGGTACGCCTAGGGCGGACTCAGATAATCAACCCGCCAGCTGCCGTGGCCTTCGCCCAGCAAGGGGTGCAGCTCCTCGCACACCGCCCGCAGCTTCTCATCCAGCTTCCACGGCGCGTTGCAGATGATCAGGCCGCCGCCGGCCATCTGCACGCCGTCCAGCGGATAGGCGAGGAACTCCGCCCGTAGCATCTTCGGGAAGGCCGTCGCCGCGGCGGCGAGAACGTCGCCGATGCGGGCGTCCTTGACCGGATACCAGGCCATGAAGATCCCGTTCGGCCATTTGCGCAAAGCGGCCGCGAGCGCGGCCGCCAGCCGCCGCGTCTCGTCCGGCTGCTCGAACGGCGGGTCGATCAGCACCAGGCCGCGGCGTTCGGCCGGCGGGGTCAGGGCGACCACGGCTTCGTAGCCGTCGCGGTGGTGGACGGCGACGCGGCGGTCGCCGCGATAGCGGGCGCGCAGGGTTTGGACGTCGTCGGGATGCAGCTCGCAGGCGATCAGCCGGTCTTCGGGCCGCAGCAGGCGCACGGCGATCTCGGGCGAGCCGGGATAGGTCGCGAGATCGCCGGGGTTCATCTCGCGCAGCACGGCGGAATAGGCCGGCGCCGACGCGAGGCCGCGGCCGAACACCATGCCGACGCCTTCCTCGAACTCGCGAGTCTTCCGCGCGCCCTCTGACGTCAGGTCGTAGACGCCGACGCCGGCGTGGGTGTCGAGCACCGCGAATGGCTGCGGCTTGGCGCGCAGGTGTTCCAGCACCAGGGTGAGCGCCGCGTGCTTGAAGACGTCGGCGTGGTTCCCGGCGTGGAAGAGATGCCGATAGTTCATCGCCGCCACTCGCGTCTGGACGTCCGCCGCGTCAAGGGATCAGAGTCCGCACACGACACTTGGAGATGCCGCCATGACCGATGACGCCGTATCCCTCGACGCCGCCCTCGCCGAAGCCCATCTGCCGGCGCTGGCCGCCGCCCTCGTGCACCTGACCGGCGACACCAGCCTGATCGGGCGCGACCGCTGGCCGATGTACGATCCGTTCGGCGAGGTGAAGAGCGGCGGCTATTCGGAGGCAGTGCAGGCCGAGATCCGCGCCAAGGCCAAGGCGGCGATCGAGGCGCACGCGGCCGGCGCGCCGCTGGCGCCGATCCCGAGCCAGGCCGTCGTCCGCCAGATGATGGATTTCGTCGCCGGCGCCGAGATCCCCGAGCGCTATGCGCCCTTCCTGATCGAAGAGCTGAAGATGACCGGCGAGGACGCCAAGCGGCCGGACTGGACCTCGCCGGCGCTGAGGGCCGCCGCGGCGCGCCTGCCGGTGGTGATCGTGGGCGCCGGCATGTCGGGCCTCTTGGCCGGCATCCGGCTGCAGCAGGCGGGCATCCCCTTCACCATCGTCGAGAAGAACGCCGAGGTCGGCGGCACCTGGTTCGAGAACAGCTATCCCGACTGCCGGGTCGACAATCCCAGCCACCTCTATTCCTATTCCTTCGAGCCCAATCACGAGTGGCCGAACCACTATTCGCCGCAGCCGGTGCTGCTGGCCTATTTCCGGCGGGTGGCCGACAAGCACGCCCTGCGCCCCCACATCCGCTTCGAGACCGAGGTGCGGGACTGCGCCTTCGACGAGGCGCGGGCGATCTGGCGGGTGCGGGTCCGGGACAAGGCCGGCAAGATCGAGATCCTGGAGGCCAAGGCGGTGATCTCGGCCGTGGGCCAGCTCAACCAGCCGCGGCTTCCGGACGTGCCCGGCGTCGGCGACTTCGCGGGGCCGGCGTTCCATTCGGCGCGCTGGCGCCACGACGTCGACCTGGCCGGCAAGCGCGTCGCGGTGATCGGCACCGGCGCCAGCGCCTTCCAGTTCGCGCCGGAGGTGGCGAAAGAGGCCGAACACCTCACCATCTTCCAGCGCACCCCGCCCTGGCTGGCGCCCACCGCCGACTACCACGACCCGGTCACCCCGGCCGAGCGCTGGCTGCTGGAGCATGTGCCCTTCTATGAGAAGTGGTACCGCTTCTACCTGTTCTGGCTGCTCACCGACGGCGTCTATGAGGCGGTGAAGGCCGATCCGAGCTGGAACGGCGGCCCCGGCGCGGTCGGTCCGGCCAACGCCATGCTGCGCGAGGCGCTCTCGTTCGCGATCTCGGCCCAGGCCGCCGACCGGCCGGACCTGCTCCCGCACCTGGTGCCGGCCTATCCGTTCGGCGGCAAGCGGGCGCTGCGCGACGACGGCCGCTGGATCGCGGCGCTGAAGCGTCCCAACGTCGAGCTGGTGACCGAGACCATCGCCCGCATCACCAGGACCGGGATCGAGACGGCGGACGGCCAGACGCGCGAGTTCGACGCCATCATCTACGGCACCGGCTTCACCGCCAGCCAGTTCCTGCGCACCTTCAAGGTCACCGGCCGCGGCGGCCGCGACCTGCACGAGGCCTGGGCCGGCGACGCGCGCGCCTACCTCGGCATGACCACGCCCGGCTTCCCCAACTTCTTCATCATCTACGGGCCCAACACCAACATCGTGGTCAACGGCTCGATCATCTTCTTCTCGGAGTGCTCGGTGCGCTACGTGATCGGTTGCCTGAAGCTGTTGGCCGAGACCGGCGCCGAGACGCTGGAGGTGCGCGGCGACGTGCATGACGCCTTCAACGCCAAGGTCGACGCCGCCAACGCCCTGATGGCCTGGGGCGCCCCGCAGGTGACCAGCTGGTACAAGAACGCCAAGGGCCGCGTCTCGCAGAACTGGCCCTTCCCGCTGGTCGACTACTGGACCGCGACCCTCGCCCCCAACCCGGTCGATTTCGTCCTGGGTGCCAAGGTGGCCGAGCTGGCGGATTAGGGCGCGGCGACCGCGACGCGCTTGCCGCTCGGCGTCGGCTCGCGTTAGCTTCGCGCGAGGGGAGCCTTGATGACCGCCGCAGTTGCGTCGCCTGCCAGCTTGAACTTGGGCCAGGTGATTTCCACAGGGCTCGGAATCTTGCGGCGCCGCCCGGTTGCGCTGTTACTCCTGGCGCTCGTGCTCGGCTACCTGCCAGGCCTCGCCGCCAGCTGGGTCAGCGCCCAGTGGGTGGTTCCCAGATTGCCGCCTGGAGCGGGCCTCGGCGCCATCTTCAGCCGTTTTGGCGTGACGGAGAGCATCGCTCTCACACGCGGTGGCTTCGGGTGGATTCTGCAAGGCGCGGTCGCCGTAGTCGCCACGGCCGACCTTGCCGGCGACTCGGATCACCTGCCGGCGGTCCTGGCCGCGAATATCCGGCGCGCGCCGCTGATCTTTCTGCTCGGGGTCGTGGGGCTCGCAGGCATTTCGCTGGGAACGCTCTTCTTAGTCATTCCCGGCGTGATTTTAGAGGTGACCTGGAGCGTTTGCCCGGCCGTCGCAGCCCTCGAAAACAGGGGTTTTACCGGTGTATTCGGTCGGAGCGCGACTCTCACTCGTGGGAGCGGTTGGCCCCTGCTCGCTCTCCTCCTTGTTTTCGGCGTCATCTCGGCAGCTTTGACTTTTGGCGTGCGGCCCATGTTCGGAGCGCCGCTCCTTAAGACGGGCGCCGTACCGCCGGTTCTGCTCTTTGTCGTGCAGCCGGCGATCATCGCTCTCCTCTCGGTGACTAGGGGCGCGGTGTTCGCAGCCGCTTACCTAGAACTGCGCCAGGCCAAGGAGGGCCTCGCCACGCACGCCCTCGCCGCGACCTTCGACTGAGCCCATGACCACAGCCCCCACTTCAGAGACCTTCTCCTTCGGCCGCGTGATCAGCCGGCTCTTCGGCGTGCTGCAGCGCAATCTGGCGACCTTTCTGCTGCTGTCCGTGTTGCTGGTCGGCCTGCCGACGGCGGCGGTGAACCTGCTCAAGCTCTCAGGCGGGACCTGGGCTCCCCTCGGATTCTCCGACGGTCCGGCACAGTTCTTCCTCGAAGGGATGAATGTATGGCTAGCCGCCGCCGCCGGGCTGCTCAGCATTGTCGGCAACGCCATGCTGCAGGGCGCGGTGATCCACGCCAGCGTCAGCGACCTTTCCGGCGGGCGCGCCAGCTTCGGCGAGTGCCTGCGCACCGGCTTCCGATTTTTCCTGCCGCTGTTCTGCATCGGGCTGATCGTCGGAATCTGCTGCGCCTTCGGCTTCCTGCTCTTCATCGTGCCCGGCGTGCTGCTGGGACTGGCGTGGAGCGTGGCGGCGCCCGCGGAAGTGGTCGAGCGGGTCGGAATCTTTGGCGCGCTCGAACGCAGCGTGGTGCTCACGCGCAACCACCGCGGCGCGATCCTGGGGCTCTGTGTGATCTATATCGTCGCGATCTCGGTGGCGCAGTCGGTGCTGAGGGGCTCGCTCGGCATCGGCTTCGGGCTCGGCGCCTCGGGCCTGGGAACCCAGCCGGGGGCCGGGTTCGAGAACCTGCTGCTGATGCAGTCGATCGTCGCCGCCGTGATCGGCACCCTGTTCGCCAGCGTGCGCTCGGCCGGCATAGCCTCGATCTATTTCGAGCTGCGGCAGACCAAGGAAGGCATCGGCGCCGAACAGCTGGCGTCGATCTTCGACTGAGGTCCCTCACCCCAAGTCGAACTTGTCCTTCCGGCGGCGGCCGAAGAGGAGTTGGGTCTCGAGGCGGGCGCGCAGGGCGCCGTAATAGGCGGCGAGGAACGCAGCGTCGGTCTCGCCCTCGCGCGGCCGCCAGCCGATCTTGGCGCGGATGCGGTCGGCGACCGCGCCCAGGGTCTTCTTGTCCTTGCGCCGCAGCACGTCCTCCAGCACGTGCAGCTCCTTGATCCCATAGGCGCCGGCCTGGTCGGGGGTGAAGGCGTAGCCGGCCGACGCCGCGGCGCCTTGCGCGTCGAGCAGGTCGATGCCGAGCCGCTCGCGCGGCGATTTCACCACCCAGGTGCCGGCGACGAAGTCGCCGATGCGCAGGCGGTCGCGGTTGAACAGCGGGAAGAGCGCGAAACCGCCGGTCCACAAGAGGCCCAGCAGCACCAGCCAGCCGCCGATCGGATCCACCGCGCCGACGCCGGAGGCCAGGATGAAGCTGAGCGGCAGGAAGAACTCGATCTCGCGCAGGGCGTTGCGGGCGAAGACGGACTCGGCGGTGAGCCGGCCGCCGTCGCGCGCGGCGACCCTGAGGCCCATGATCCGCTTGCCCGGCGTCGCGGCGCGCGGAGTGAGCTCGAACATCACGAAGTAGCCGTTGCGCAGCGCGAAGGCGCCCAGCAGCCAGACGATCAGCATGGCGCTGCCCAGGCTTTCCTTCGACTGGCCGCCTACGGCCGCGTTGAGGCCGCCGATCGCGAACGCGGCGCAAATGGAGAAGACGATCAGGGCGGTAACCAGGAACACCACGTCGAGCACGAAGGCCGCGGCGCGCTCGCCGCCCGTGCCGATGCGCAGGCGCAGATCGACGCCTTCTGGGGTGATGAACCGGCGCAACTCCGGCGCCGCGGGACGAACCTCGGCGGCGCTCATCGCGCGGCCCCCAGCCGGCGCCGCGGCAGGTAGAAGTAGCCGGTCCAGATGATCAGGGTCGAGATGGCGATGGCGTAGCGGATCAGGTCGCTGGTGATCAGCTGGCGGGCGAAGCCTTCCAGCAGCCCCGCCACCACCAGCATCAAGACCACCCCGGCGATCACCGGCGCGGCCGACCGGCCGGCCTCGGCCGCGGCGTCGACGCGGCTGCGATCGCCCGGAAACGCCACCCGCCAGCCGATCCGGAAGCCGGCCGCGCCGCCCAGGATGATGGCGAAGAGCTCGGTCACGCCATGGATGAAGATCCAGCCGCCGAGCTGGAAGCCCAGGCCGCGCGAGGCGTAGAGGGCGAAGAGGGCCCCAAGAGTCAGGCCGTTCTCCGCCAGCAGGAAGGCGGTGGGCAGGCAGAAGGCGAAGCCGAGCGCGAAGGCGAAGATGGCGATCTGGGCGTTGTGGCTGAAGAGATAGGCCGCCAGGATCGCCAGCTCGTTCTTGCCGCCGCTGTCGTAGAGGATCTTGCGCAGGAAGGCGGTGGTGGCGGTGGGATCGCGGCCTTCGGCCAGCGCGCCCGGGATCAGGCCGCCGTACCAGCTGGGATCGTTGATCACCAATATGTAGCCCACCAGCGCGGCCGCGACCGTGATCGCCAGCGAGGCCAGGGTCTCGCGCCAGAGCCCGCGCACGGCGTTGGGCCACGTCTCCACGAAGAACCGCGCCAGGCGTTGGCGCAGGCCGGCGCGGGTGCCGTAGACGAAGAAGTAGGCGCGGGTGGAGAGGCTCTCCAGATAGTCGATCAGGCTGTGGTCGAGCGACGTCGCCCGCGCCACCGAGAGCGACGACAGGGCGGACCGGTAGAGCACCGGGATCGCCAGCAGCTCCTCGTCGCTGAGGCTGGCCGCCGAACGGCCCTCGACGCGCGACAACAGCCCGTCCAGCCGCCGCCAGTCCCACTCCCGCTCGGCCCGGAACCGCTGGCTCTTGAGCTGCAGGTCTTTCATGGCGACACCCCGCTTCCTTCTCCCCTTGCGGGAGAAGGTGTCGCCGGAGGCGACGGATGAGGGGTGTCGGCGCGGCGGGCCGGAGATTGGCGCCTCGTCTCGAAGTCCGAGGCGACACCCCTCATCCGACCCGCTTCGCGGGCCACCTTCTCCCGCAAGGGGAGAAGGATGATTCGCGCTCTTTTCCTCACATCAAGTCCCGCCGCTTCAGGTCGATATAGGCCGACAGCAGCGCCGGGCCGACGGCGGCGGCCGGGGCGTCGACGATGTGGGCGCCCATGCGGACCAGCTTGGCGATCACCACGTCGCGCTGGAGCAGCAGCACCTCGGCGGTCACCGCCCGCGAGACCGCCTCGGGATCGACCGGCTCGCGCCGGGCGATGGCCTCCAGCTCCTCGTCGCGGAAGATCACGAACAGCACCAGGTGGCGCTTCAACAGCCGGCCGACGTTCTCCAGCATCAGCTCGGCGCTGGTGGTGTCGGCGAAGTCGGTGAAGACCACGATCAGCGAGCGCCGCTCCAGCGCGCCGCCGAGTTGGGTGAGAGCCAGGGTGTAATTGGTCTCCTCGGACGAATAGTCGAGCTGGGCGGCGACGCGCTGCAGGAACGGGAAGGCGTGGGCGCCGGAGGCCGCGCCGGAGAACAGCCGCGGCTTCACGTCGAAGCCGAAGAAGCCGACCCGGTCGCCGAGCTTCAGCGAGACGAAGGCCATCAGCAGCGCCGCATTGATCGCCCGGTCGATGCGCGGCATCCCAAGCAGCGGCTCGCACATCAGCCGGCCGGTATCGATGGCGAAGATCACCGGGTGATTGCGCTCGGTGCGGTATTCCTTGGCCAGCAGCTTGCCGTGGCGAGCCGACTGCTTCCAGTCGATGGCGCGCCGGTCCATGCCGGGCGTGAGCTCGCGCAAGGCGTGGAATTCCGAGCCCTCGCCGGTCTCCAGCTGCGCCTTCAGGCCGAACATGGCGTCGCGGGCGAAGAGCCGGATCGCCTCCTCCTTCACCGCGCTGACGTTGGGGGTGATGGCGATGAGCTTCTTGGGCGTCTGGGAGAGCTGCTTCCAGACCAGGCCGAAAGGACCGCGCCAGCGCGCCCAGATGCGTTCGATCTCGCCCTGGCCGCGGCGGACCGGCGAGAGTTCGAAGGCGGCGTCGGCCTCGCCGCGGCGCACGGGAACGCGCATCCGGTCGGCGGAAAGCGTCAGCCGCTCGTTGACCTGGGCCGCGGCCTCGGCGTGAGCCGGCGCACGGCGCTCGAAGACGATCTTCAGGGTCAGCGGGGCGACGCCGCCGGTGGGCAGCACGCCGGGCGCCTCGAGGGCGAGGCTGGTGTGGTCGCGCGGCGCGGCCAGCACGGCGTCGGCGAGGCAAAGCGCGCCCACCAGCACCGCCCAGGCGGCGCCGGCCACCCAGTAGTTGGGCTGCACGAGGCCCAGCGCCAGCGCCAACGGCGCGCCCAGCGCCATCACCGCCACCGCTCGGGACGTCGGATAAATCACGCGGTCATCGCGGCGCTTCCACCCGCTCGATCAGGCCCTGGATGATCTGGTCGGCCTGCCGGCCCTCGATCTCGGCGGCGGGCGACAGGATCACCCGGTGGCGCAGCGCCGGCAGGGCCAGCGCCTTGACGTCGTCGGGGATCACATAGTCGCGGCCCTGCAACACGGCGCGGGCGCGGGCGGCGGTCGCCAGATTGGCGGCGCTGCGGGGGCTGGCGCCCGTCTCCAGGTCGGGCGTCTCGCGGGTGGCGCGCACCAGGCCGACCACATAGGCCACGATCTCGTCCACCAGCCGCACGCCGGCGACCGCGCGCACCGCCTCGGTGATCGCCGCCCCGTCGGCGACGACCGAGACCCCCATGTCGGCCGGGGCCGGGCTGCCGCTGCGCAGGCCGTGGGCGGCGACGATGGCGCGCTCCTCCTCGGCCGATGGGTACTTCAGCGTCTGCTTGAACAGGAACCGGTCGAGCTGGGCCTCCGGCAGCGGATAGGTGCCCTGCTGCTCGATCGGGTTCTGCGTCGCCACCACCATGAACCGTTCGGAGAGCGGGTTGGCGTGACCGTCGATGGTGACGTTGCGCTCCTGCATGGCTTCCAGCAGCGCCGCCTGGGTCTTCGGCGGGGTGCGGTTGATCTCGTCGGCCAGCAGCAGCTCGCAGAAGATCGGCCCGCGCGTCAGCGTGAAGGTCGAGGTCTGGAAGTTGAACAGGTTGGAGCCGATGATGTCGCCCGGCATCAGGTCGGGCGTGAACTGGATGCGGCCGAACTGCAGGTCGAGGGTGCGGGCGAAGCACTGGGCCAGGAAGGTCTTGGCCGTGCCCGGCGGACCCTCCAGCAGCACATGGCCGCCGGCGAGCAGCGCGGTCAGGATCAGATCCACCGTATCGCCCTGCCCCACCACCGCCTTGGCGATCTCCGTCCGTATACGGTCGGCGAGGGTCTTCACGTCACTGACGTTCACGCGTCATCTCCAGTCTCCAGCGATAGAGCCGTGCGGCCAGCGCGGTGAGGCCGGGGCGGTTTTCGACCCGTCCGGCGTCGTGGCTGAGGCTGGCGAGGTTGTCGGCGAGGCCCCGCTGGGCGCCGAGCCGGTCGAGGAAGTCGGTAAGGGCGTCGCCGGCCAGTTCGCGCGGCGCGCCGACCGCGCGGGCGGCGGCCTTGCGGGTCAGGGCGGCGTAGGCCGGGGCCATGCGCGCCTCGCGGCCGGCCATCCGGATGAGCTGGGCCGAGTTGTCGGTCAGCGCCTCCTTGCCGAGCGCGAAGGCGCGCTGCGGGCGGCGCACGGGACCGAAGCGGAACACGGCTTGGATCCCGGCCAGCACCAGCGCGGCGGCGAAGCACAGGGTCACGGCCAGGAACGGCGGATCGAACATGAGCCGCAGCGGGCTGCGCTCCATCTTGTAGCCGTTGAGGGTGACGTCGAAGATCAGCGGCCCGTCGCCGGCGCGCAGATCCCGCACGATGGTCACCGCCGAGGCGAAGGTGTCGAGGTTGGCGAGGCCCTGGGTGTTGAGCAGGTCGGGCTCGGAGAGCACATAGATCGAGGTCGAGGGCATCCGCCCGATCACCATCTGGCCGGTGTCGTCGGTGAGCACCGGGACCCAGTCCTTGGCGTCGAAGGACTGCAGGGTATCGATCGGACCCGGCGTCAGGGTCACGCCCTCGAACGGCGTGCCGGCGGCGCCGGTGAGCGTCGGCCGCGTCACGCCCTTGCGCCGCGCCACGCCCACGGCGTCGAGCACGTCCTTGCGGGGCATCTCCCGCTGATCGACGACGCCCGCTTTCAGCCCCCACGAGGCGCGCAGCGGGTCGCGTTCGACCTGCCACTTCGGCAGCACCACCAGCACCGGACCGCCGAAGCCGAGACCCGCGATGTCGGTCCCGCCTTCCGGCTCGGGCGTGACGATCAGCAGCCCCTCGGTGCGGCCCTTGGGCAGGGCGCTGCGGCTGACCACCACCGGCGCGCCGTCCTGCTTGACCAGCGCCTGCAGCCCGGCAAACCCGATCGCGCAGCGCGAATAGACGTTGGAACGGCACGACATGTCGCGCTCCAGGTCCGGCGCATAGGCCGCCAGGGTGACGAAGGCGGAGAAGGCGAAGACGCCCACCAGCACCAGCGCCAGCACCGTCCGCGCCCGGAAGACCGGCCGTTCGTCGCCGCCCGCCTCGCTCAAGCCCACGCCCCCGGGAAGGCGAAGGCCTCATAGGCGCGACGGCAGGACGCGAAGGCCGCGGCGTCGATCGCCCGGCCGCCGAAGAAGCTGTGCTCGACCACGCCGGCGATCGCCGCGAAGGTGGTGCGGGCGGCCTCCGGGATATCGGACAGGCGGCCGATCTCGCGCGAGGTCAGCGCCGGCTTCACCAAGCGCGGCCGCCGGCCGTCGATCTCCTCGATGCTGCGGTGCAGGATGAGCCGTACCGCCTCGGCATAGGCGCCGGCGGCGGCGAGCTTGTCGGCCTCGTCCAGCAGGGCGCGCGCCACGGCGGCCTCGGGACGCCAATCCGCCGGTTTCGGCGGCTTCGGCTTTTTGCGCTTGAACAGGTCCGGCCAGCGCGTCCGCACGAACTCGCGCAGGATGAAGAACAGCACGATCAGCAGCGCCAGCACGAGGCCGCCGACGAAGACCCAGCCCAGCACATTGCCGAGCGCGCCGAAGATCTTGCCCAGCCACTCGCCCAGCACCTGCAGCCAGTGCGGCAGCGTCACCCGCGGCGGCGGCGCGGCCTGGGCGAAGCTGAACTGCAGTGTCGGGTCGCGCATCAGCTGGCTCTGCGCGTCGCGCAGGGCCGCCGGCGACGGCGCGGCGCCGCTCGCGAACAATGCCGGCTGGGCGGCCAACGCCACGCTCCCCTGGTTTCACGCCCCGATGGTCAGGCCATTCTTAGGCGAAGATCATGCCTAAGCCACAACGCGAAGTGAACAGCACACCACCCTGGACGCGAATGTGGGCCGCGCGCGCCGTATCGGCTACCGCGGCAGCAGGCTCTCGCCCATCAGGAACTCGTCCACCGCCCGCGCGCACTGGCGGCCTTCGCGGATCGCCCAGACCACCAGGGACTGGCCGCGGCGCATGTCGCCGCAGGCGAAGACGCGGGGCGCGGTGGAGCGGTAGTCGTCGGTGTTGGCTTTCACATTGCCGCGCGCGTCGAGCTCGGCGCCGGACTGCTCGACCAGGCCGGTCCGGCGCGGGCCGACGAAACCCATGGCCAGCAGCACCAGGTCGGCCGGCAGGGTGAATTCGCTGCCGGGGACGACGCTCATCTGCGCGCGGCCGTCCGGGCCGACGGTCCATTCGACGCGGGCGCAGTCGATCGCCTCGATCCGGTCCTTGCCCACCACGCGGATGGTGGTGACGGCGAAGTCGCGCTCGCAGCCCTCTTCCTGCGACGAGGAGGTGCGCAGCTTCATCGGCCAGTCCGGCCAGACCAGCGCCTTATCCTCCCGCACGGGGGGCGTCGACATGATCTCGAGCTGGGTGATCGAGGCCGCGCCCTGGCGGCCGGAGGTGCCGATGCAGTCCGAGCCGGTGTCGCCGCCGCCGATGACGACGACGTGCTTGCCCTTGGCGCTGATCGCGCCCTCAGGCGCGGCAAGGTCTTCGGCGTCGCCGGCCCCACGCTTGTTCTGCTGGCGCAGGAAATCCATCGCATAGTGGACGCCGGCGAGCTCGCGACCGGGGATCGGCAGGTCGCGCGGGTCTTCCGCGCCGCCGGACAGCACCACGGCGTCATAGCCGCCGAGCAGTTCCTCCACCGCGACGTCCTTGCCCACCTCGACGCCGGGCCGGAAGGTGACGCCCTCGGCCTCCATCTGCGCCACGCGGCGGTCGATGAGGTGCTTCTCCATCTTGAAGTCGGGAATGCCGTAGCGCAGCAGGCCGCCGATGCGGTCGCTCTTCTCGAACAGCACCACGGCGTGGCCGGCTCTAGCGAGCTGCTGGGCGCAGGCGAGGCCGGCCGGCCCCGATCCCACCACCGCCACGCGCCGGCCGGTGGGCGAGGCCGAGACCTGCGGCTCGATCCAGCCCTCGGCCCAGCCGCGATCGACGATCTGGCACTCGATGGTTTTGATGGTGACCGGGTTGTCGTCGATGTTGAGGGTGCAGGACGCCTCGCACGGCGCCGGGCAGACGCGGCCGGTGAACTCCGGGAAGTTGTTGGTGGAATGCAGGTTTTCCAGCGCCAGCCGCCACTGGTCGCGATAGACGAGGTCGTTCCAGTCGGGGATCTGGTTGTTCACCGGACAGCCCTGATGGCAGAACGGGATGCCGCAGCTCATGCAGCGCGCGGCCTGCCGCGTCAGCTCGCCGTCCGCCAGCGGATGGGTGAACTCCGCCCAGGTCTTCAGCCGCTCGGCCGGCTTCACATAGCCCCGCTCGCGCCGCTCGATCTCCAGGAAGCCGGTCGGCTTTCCCATCAGAAATACCCCCACAAAACGACGCCCTTCTCCCCTTGCGGGAGAAGGTGGCCCGCGAAGCGGGTCGGATGAGGGGTGTCGGCTGGATCTGGGAAATTCGAATCCCGCGCCAATCCCCAACTCGCCGCGCTGGAACCCCTCATCCGTCGGCTTCGCCGACACCTTCTCCCGCAAGGGGAGAAGGATACTTGAGGGCAAGGCCGCGCTTCGGGCGCCGTGTGAACCGAACTCCGCATCAACCCTACTCGGCCGCGACGGCTTTGGCGGCGTCGCGGTCCGCCGCCTGCGCTTCCAGCGCGCGGCGGTAGTCCTTGGGCGTCACCTTGATGAAGGCGGCCAGCGCCTTGTCCCAATCCGCCAGCAGGGCGGCGGCGCGGGCGCTGCCGGTGTAGAGGTGGTGGCGCTCGACCAGGATGCGCAGACGCTCGGCGTCGAAGCGCAAGGGATCGCCCATGCCGGCGTTGTCGACGCTGAGCGAGCGCTGGCGCGGCCGCGGCGCCTCGGCGTCGCGATCGACGGGCAGATCCGGCGCGACGCGTTCGACATCGACCATGGCCATGTTGCAGAGCGGGCCGAAGCGGCCGTCGGGATCGTAGACATAGGCGACGCCGCCCGACATGCCGGCGGCGAAATTGCGCCCGGTGTCGCCCAGCACGCAGACCACCCCGCCGGTCATGTATTCGCAGCCGTGGTCGCCGACCCCCTCGGCCACCGCGACGGCGCCGGAGTTGCGCACCGCGAACCGCTCGCCCGCCACGCCCTCGAAATAGGCCTCGCCGGCGATGGCGCCGTAGAGCACCGTATTGCCGACGATGATGTTCTGGGTCGGATCGCGCGGCGTGCCGGACGGATGGCGCACCACCACGCGGCCGCCCGAGAGCCCCTTGCCGACATAGTCGTTGGCGTCGCCGGTAAGCTCCAGCGCCACGCCGCGGGCGAGGAAGGCGCCGAAGCTCTGGCCGGCGTTGCCGGTCATCCTGACGCTGATCGAATCTTCGGGCAGGCCGGCGTGGCCGAAGCGGCGCGCCACCTCGCCGGAGAGCATCGCGCCCACCGTGCGGTTGACGTTGCGCACCCCGCGCTCGATCAGCACCGGGCCCTTGCCGTCCAGCGCCGGCTGCGCCGCCGCGATCAGTTCGTGGTCGAGCGCCGCGCCCAGGCCATGGTCCTGATGGTCGCAGTTCCACAGCGCCTTCGCCTCGCCGGGCGGCTGGGCGTAGAGCAGCCGCGAGAGGTCGATCCCGGCCGCCTTCCAGTGCTCCACCGCCGGACGCGCGTCGAGCCGGTCCACCTGGCCGATCATCTCGGCGACGGTACGGTAGCCCAGCTCCGCCATGATCGCGCGCAGCTCTTCGGCGACGAAGAAGAAGTAGTTGATCACGTGCTCGGGCTTGCCGGTGAACTTGGCGCGCAGCACCGGGTCCTGGGTCGCCACCCCCACCGGGCAGGTGTTGAGGTGGCACTTGCGCATCATGATGCAGCCGGCGGCAATGAGCGGCGCGGTGGCGAAGCCGAACTCGTCGGCGCCCAGCAGCGCGGCCACGGCGACGTCGCGGCCGGTGCGCAGGCCGCCGTCCGCCTGCACCGAAATGCGAGTGCGCAGGCCGTTGAGCAGCAGGGTCTGCTGGGTCTCGGCCAGGCCGATCTCCCAGGGCGAGCCGGCGTGGGTGAGCGAGGTCAGCGGCGAGGCGCCGGTGCCGCCCTCGTAGCCGGAGATGGTGACGTGGTCGGCCCTGGCCTTGGAGACGCCGGCGGCGACGGTGCCGACGCCGATGCGCGAGACCAGCTTCACCGAGATGCGCGCCTCGGGATTGACGTTCTTCAGGTCGTGGATCAGCTGGGCCAGATCCTCGATCGAATAGATGTCGTGATGCGGCGGCGGCGAGATCAGGCCGACGCCGGGGGTCGAGTGGCGCACCTTGGCGATGTTGGCGTCGACCTTGTGGCCCGGCAGCTGGCCGCCCTCGCCCGGCTTGGCGCCCTGGGCCATCTTGATCTGGATGTCGTCGGCGTTGACCAGGTACTCGGCGGTGACGCCGAAGCGGCCCGAGGCGACCTGCTTGATCTTCGAGCGCATCGAATCGCCGTTGGGCAGCGGCGTGTAGCGGTCCGCCTCCTCGCCGCCCTCGCCGGTGTTCGAGCGGCCGCCGATGCGGTTCATGGCGATGGCGAGGGTGGTGTGCGCCTCTCTGGAGATCGAGCCGAAGCTCATCGCCCCGGTGGAGAAGCGCTTGACGATCTCGGCGGCGGGCTCGACCTCGTCCAGCGGGAGCGGCGTCTCGGCCGGCTTCAGCCGCATCAGGCCGCGGATGGTGAGCAGCCGCTCGTTCTGTTCGTTGATGCTCCGGGCGAAGGCCCGATACTCGTCCGGCAGATCTCCGCGCACCGCATGCTGCAGCTTGGCGACGCTGTCGGGCGTCCAGGCGTGTTCCTCGCCGCGCAGCCGCCAGGCGTAGGCGCCGCCGACGTCGAGCATATTGCGGTAGATCGGCGCGTCGCCGTAGGCCGCGGCGTGGCGCGACACGCACTCGGCGGCGATCTGCGCCAGGCCCGCGCCTTCGATCTTGGTGTCGGTGCCGGTGAAATATTTGTCGACCAGCTCGGTGGAGAGCCCGACGGCGTCGAAAACCTGGGCGCCGCAATAGGACTGGTAGGTGGAGATGCCCATCTTGGACATCACCTTCAGCACGCCCTTGCCCAGCGCCTTGATGTAGTTCTTCTGCACCTCCTTGGCCGAGAGCTTGGAGCGGTTCTGGGTGCGCAGCTGCTCCAGGGTCTCGAAGGCGAGATAGGGGTTCACCGCCTCGGCCCCGTAGCCGGCGAGGACGCACATGTGGTGCACCTCGCGCGCCTCGCCGGTCTCGATGACGAGGCCGGTCTGCATGCGCAGGCCCTGGCGGATCAGGTGGTGGTGGACGGCCGCGGTGGCGAGCGCGGCGGGGATCGGGATGCGGTCGGCGCTGAGCGCCCGGTCGGAGAGGATCAGGATGTTGATGTCGGCCAGCACCCGGTCGGTGGCGGCCGAACACAGCCGCTCCAGCGCCCGCTCCAGCCCCGCCGCGCCCTCGGCCGCCGGCCAGGTGGCGTCGAGCGTCGCGGTGCGGAAGGCGCCGTCGGCGAGTTCCGCGATCGAGCGGATCTTCTCCAGGTCGGAGTTGCTGAGGATCGGCTGGGCGACTTCGAGCCGCTTGTGGGCGCCGGCCTGGTGGCCGAGCAGGTTGGGACGCGGCCCGATCATCGAGACCAGGCTCATCACCAGCTCCTCGCGGATCGGATCGATCGGCGGATTGGTGACCTGGGCGAAGCCCTGCTTGAAATAGTCGTAGAGCAGCCTGGGCCGCTTCGACAGCACCGCCAGCGGCGTGTCCGTGCCCATCGAGCCGATCGGGTCGTCGCCCAGCTCGCTCATCGGCTCGAGGAAGAAGCCGAGGTCTTCCTGGGTGTAGCCGAAGGCCTGCTGGCGATCGAGGAAGTCGGCCGGGTCGTTGCCACGCGTCGGCTCCCACTGCGGCGGCTCGGGCAGGTCTTCCAGCTTGAACTGGGTCGCCTTCAGCCACTCCTCGTAGGGCTCGGCTGCGGCGAGCGTGGCCTTGATCTCCTCGTCCTCGACGATGCGACCCTCGTCCATGTCGATCAGCAGCATCTTGCCGGGCTGCAGGCGCCACTTGCGGACGATGCGCGCTTCCTCGATCTGGGGCAGCACCCCGACCTCGGAGGCCATGATCACATGGTCCTGGTCGGTGATGATGAAGCGGGCGGGACGCAGGCCGTTGCGGTCGAGCGTGGCGCCGACCTGGCGGCCATCGGTGAAGGCGACCGCGGCCGGCCCGTCCCACGGCTCCATCAGCGCGGCGTGGTATTCGTAGAACGCCTTGCGCTTCGCATCCATCAGCGGATTGCCGGTCCAGGCTTCCGGGATCAGCATCATCATGGCGTGGGCGAGCGGATAGCCGCCGGCCAGCAGAAGCTCGAGCGCGTTGTCGAGCTTGGCAGTGTCGGAATCGCCGTCCTTGATCAGCGGCCACATCTTGTCGAGGTCGGGACCCAGGAGGGCGCTTTCCATCGTGCGGCGGCGGGCGTTCATCCAGTTGGCGTTGCCGCGCTCGGTGTTGATCTCGCCGTTGTGGGCGATGAACCGATAGGGGTGGGCGCGCTGCCAGGACGGCGAGGTGTTGGTGGAGAAGCGCTGGTGCACCAGCGTCACCGCCGAGCAGGCCAGCGGATTGGTCAGATCCTGGTAGAAGGTCCCGACCTGGTGGGCGAGCACCATGCCCTTGTAGACCACCGTCCGCGACGAGAACGACGGCATGTAGAAATCGGTGAGGCTGGGCAGGCTATAGCGCGCCGCCAGCCGCTCCAGCGGGTTCTGGGTCTGCTTGCGGATCACCAGCAGCTTGCGCTCGAAGGCGTCCTGGTCCTTGCAGTTGGCGCCGCGGCCGATGAAGGCCTGGC